>Ga0210059_1006581_pt1 | contig 18598 bp, 21 predicted proteins | sample Ectturendosymbi2_FD_188042 | JGI IMG/M metagenome (GOLD analysis project Ga0210059, IMG submission 188042) | Ecteinascidia turbinata endosymbiont from Florida, USA - Sample 2 (SPAdes) (version 2) | ecosystem: Host-associated > Tunicates > Ascidians > Unclassified | place: Key West, Florida... | reverse complement strand
TGCAAATCTAAGTATGCTTGGCAAATCTAAGTATGCTTGGCAAATCTAAGTATGCTTGGCAAATCTAAGTATGCTTGGCAAATCTAAGTATGCTTGGCAAATCTAGAGAAGTTTAAATACTGTTTCCGGAGGACTTAGCACGTTTTTCATTTCTTGCTAAACGCAAGTTGTTTACTTTTAACATAAATCAATATTTTCATAATTGAAGGGGGTTGTTTTCTAATCAAAGTTAAATGGCAAAAATACCCTTACCATTTCGTTATACAAATTGACAGGGATTTACCTTTTCCTAGTGTTACCAGTTCACAACCTAAAGACAGAACACATTGTCTTAGACGGAACTGGCTTAAATGGCAGGGGTCAACATGGACAATACCATTTACAAAGGATAAAGAGAAAACCATAAAAGGGTCCTTTATCCAAAAAACTCAAGCCATTAAAAAGCCATCGGAACCCCAGAGGCGAGACAACGGCACTCTAGATCACCCGTCGAGCTAATGTGACCCGGAGGCAGAGTTTCGAGCACTGGATAGACTGTCAAGGATCAACCCGGACAAAGCCACCAGTGTCAACCAAAAACAAGTCAACTGACTTAATTTTCGGTCTGAAGTCTCAAGTTGTTAGAACGCCATCGGAACCCCAGAGGCGAGATAACAGCACTCCTGACAATCCGTCGAGCTAGGAAGGTCACGAGGCAGAGCTTCGATAGAGCAGTACCGTCAGGAAAAGACGAATCCTTTCAGGTGATACTAGCACCACTCTGTTTTGCTTCAAAGGCTAAACTACAAATAACAGCGTAGACCAGAGAAGGAATTCACAAAAGCGAACTCCCTGGAAGGCCAAAATCGGCCCTTTTATACCCATCTTCAACCAATCAGATTAAAGGGGCGTATTCGGAAATCACATGACATTTCCTATAAATAGACATAATATCATAGCTATAAATGGTTCATTACTTCATCATTGTTAATGACATCATTTTTGGACTATTTTTAGTATTTTTCCATGACGTCATTTGTTCAGGGCTTCTCCTTTTTTAGTCATTACATCATCAGCGTTTTGCTTTTACGCTTGACTGGTCACTGCCTTTAGGCTGGTTTTTCTTGTCTTTGTTGCTTGAAGCTTGGACTTTGTTTCTTTAATCAGATCAGCACTTAATATGTACAGACCATTATATCGTGTCTGCTACAAGCGTTTGCAGTTAAGAAAAAATTGTACAAAGCAGCCTTGATGAAAAGTCCCTATATTCACTATGTAATGTCAGTCGTGAGCAATAAAACCTCCGCAGTTACACCTATTTGTTTCTGTGTCTCAATAAACAAAACACAATTAGTTGTTTTGTTGTATACCACATTTTTAATACATTTGAATCACAATAATTCGCTTCAACAGCGTCACTGTATGTTGATCACACAATGAGCAAAACCTACCGAAAGCAAAGCGAGACTCGTTGCGAAATAACCACGTCAAGGTTTGCCGAGTACATTCTTTCAATCTTCCAAAATGATCAAATTGTGTTTGAAATTTAGGTAGTGTAAAATACGTTTTGTTTCCCAGGTAAGATTTGTACCTAGGGGTGTAGTGGGATGGGAACGCGTGGGAACGGCGTTCCCACATAGATTTGCACTAGTAACGTTATTCAAGATTCAGATTTTTAATTTCAATTTCTGTGTGTAGCGCCTGGGACAGCATAAATGAATAAATGAGAAGTTATTTCATGCATAGCACCACAGCACAACAGTGGAAAAGGAAGGTTCAGTGTGGAAATTCTTATCGGCGAATGCTCACTTTATTTAAACTGTGGTGCAGTCTTCCTTTTCAGTTGGTGTGGGAACGCTATTCCCACACCTCTTGTTTTAGCGCTACACCCCTCTTTGTAACAGTTGACAGCAGCGGTGTCAAAAATCCCTTCTAATTGAACCATGGGCGTGGGAAGGGGGGCTGAGGCCCACTGCGACATTGGCGATTTATCTTTTGTTTGATTCCTTTTACTCGACGGAGGCAAAGTTCAGGAAAACAGAGCTTCTGCGCGTTTCAAAGCGATCAAACCACAATCATTACCCTGTAAACACTACAACTCACATAACTTTGACGCTGTATGAATTGATACAAATAGCACTGCTATGCAGAGGTTCGATAGATGTTTTAAATGTTACAGGTTAAACATGCCAAAAGCAGTTGTTGTCCTTGGTCAGATTCTCAACAGAAAAAAGCTGCTAATTAGATGCACGATTATGCGTTCCTAACACTGGAACTTTTAAATATTTGCCACTTTCAAATAAAATATATCGTAACAAACGAAAGGTTCACGTTGACGCGACAGAAACAGATTGTTGTTAAACTTTGGAAGAATGAGTCATGAGTTAGATTTACTTTGTTGCAGATCAGGATAAATCAACTTACAGTAGTTACGCTGAGTTATTTGTAAAGCGTTTCTTGCTTTAGATTACAGCTATCTTTAATGAGTATTGTTTGTTTGCTTTTGTTAAATAGGACATAGGCCTACTGTACATTCAGGGTAGTTTTTCTACGGAAATGAAGAGAAGTTAGCAGTGCTAGCAATGAAATGTATGTAATTGTCTGTGGGATTTCAAAGTAGAATAAAGTGCGTGTGTGTCAAGGCAAAGTGGCGCGCAAGTATTGACTGCTGAACGTTTAGAGCGAAGTTTTGTAAACAGAGTTGTATGAAGTCGGGACATCAATGATGCAAAACTTCTGAACGTTTCCTGTTTTCGAAAAAACGTCGCACAGACCGGTGACGTCACATTCTGTCATTCAACAATTGCAGCAACAATACGAGCTGTGGAAGATGTGACGTCATAATGTTTATCGACCGACATACGCGATCTCAAACACCCGACAAAAGTGGTGAAGAAAATAAAAGTACAACGGCAGAGCGAAGTAATTGGTCGAACTAAATTATCGGATTAAAACCTGACACGACTTGCCGGTCACGTCTTTCGCGACGAAATGAAGTTTCAACAAGCTGCGTAAACTTGACACAGGTGAAAATATAACCATAACGCAAAAATATGAAAATTATCAAAATATTGTGTCTACGAAAAACATGAAAAAACGAAAACTCGACAATATGAAAAATATGCAAATATTGTCGATGACTCATGATGTTGTATACGCGCAAAAATAATAACTTGAAAAAATATCAAAAGTCATAAAATATATTTAAAATATATGAGTTTAGACTGGAAAAGAGGTAACCCCAGTACCCCACTCAACCTGCCCCTAGTCTGAAACCCAACCGCACGTTACCTGCACGCTTTGTACAATCAAGGAGGTAAACGCCTTTCGTTGCTACTACGCGATTTCCTAAATGTTGGAGAAACAACTCGGCTTCTTATTAAAAGTGAAATCCAAAGCTAGCAAACACTGGCGCTTAATGCTGTGGTTGCAATTTCCAAGCATGTAGTAAAATATTAACCGTCAACTCCAATTGAATATACAATAATCATGAAAGTTTCTGTTCCCGTTGATAAAGTCAGAGTTTCTAACTTCTTTGTCGCAGAGACGGGTGGTCTCTGTTATTTGTTGGTGAGCTAGCAACATCTGGAATATTCGTCTGTCTGAACTGCTGGCACCGTTTCGTTTCACTTTTTAGTTGAATGAAAGCAAGCTTGAACATAATTCAAATTTCTTTTTTCTTCAAGTTTATAAATAAGATATTTTCAAAATTGTTTTGCTGTAATCACCATTAATTCCGACTAAAAGAAAAGGAGAGAAGTATAATCAAAAGTTTACCATATTTGTGAGCCTTCCGGCTTTGCGTTGGATTACCAGTTTTTACTCTTACTAAACTTTTATGCGCTCCTTTAGTTATGTTTGGCTAAAATTGCTGATTCAATTTACTATTTCAGTTCACTGTGTTTTGACAATAAAAAAATTACGTGAAATTCCGTCTTCTTTCGAAAAACCTTGGTAAGTAGGCCTACATAACTTAACGTATTTTAAGATGTGATCTGTGTAATTTGCAGAAGGAAAGCAAGAGTTTTTGGAACCATCAACAACAAGGATTGAAGATTTCAGCAAGTGTTCTCTTGATTCAGACAATATTTTACTGCATTGGTTGAGATGCAGGCGCATCAAAAAGCTCCTTCTAAAAGCATTTCCATAACCAAAATGATAACCTGACTTTGAACATTCCTCAGTCTATCAAGGTGAAAGGAAGAGAAGTACAAACTAAAAGCACAAACAACCAACGTGTTTTTCATCAATCTAATTTTCTGAATGTTATATCCCTCTTACGTTTGCAAACAGTCCGAAAAACTTGGGTTTTCTTAAAAATTCCCACAACGTCAGAAAATGTCCCGAATCACTTATTGTTTTCAATGCCCACAGTGTTGGGAAATTGAACTCTTTGCGCTGCTGATTTATTTATTGCACTACTGTATATGGTCAGTTTTCCTCCGAAGGAATGCATGAGTCGCTGCATGTACGTTTAACTGAAAACATTACAACGCTCTTTGATGATGTAACGATAAACAGCGAAGGTAAAATTTCACCTTCAGGCAGAAATCTCCAATTTTCAAGTTGATCGTCGTTGGAAGAAAACAACTGGTGTTGATTTTTTGCAATGAATTGCTCGGTTTCAAATGTAGTCAAAGTGTGTACGTTTAACTAAAAACATTGAATCATGTGACGATAAAAAGCGGAACTTTTGCCCTTCAGGCAATTTCTAATTGCCAAGTTGATGAATATAAAGGTCGTTATAGGAAGCAACCAACCAGTGTTTATTTTTGCAGTGAATTGCTTCGTTTCAAACTTGGCTTGATTCTCGCTTCTGAAGACCAACATGCTTCGCAATACATATTTGGGTTTTTGTATGTTGCTGGCAGTTTTAGAAGGTCAAGCAAATGGTTTTTTGTTCGTCAAGAAAAAGCGTGAGTTTCTTGTCCTGTAAATTAACGATACGTTGTTCAATTGCATTGTCTGTTATACCCTAAAATATGCGAAAATAAACATTACAAATTTTTAAACGAACGCTGTGAACAGGAGTTTGATTGAAACCATATTTTATTACGAAAATAATTTTATTTACTCTGGTTATTTTCTGAATGGACAACATGCCTGTGCCATCGAGCAGTTTTGGTCCATAGATGCTTATGAATCATATCAAAAGCAGTTTGACAGTTCTCTTCAAAACTTGAAAAACATCAAATTTAATAGAACTTTGGAGCATAAAACTGGGATAGACTTAACAGTTTCATCAACACTAAAAAAGCCTTCAAATAACTATACATGTTTTATTTTGAGACGTTTTGGATTATTCTTAATCCATCTTCAGTCAAAAATAATAGAACTACGTTGCTTGTCGCCTAATTACTGAATGAAGGCCTATTCCTTAAAAATAGAGTTTGTGATTCTTTACTTTGCAAGACACTGGAGTTAAGTTTTCATTTCCTCGAAAGGAAACGTTCGTTAGCACTTATGCAAAACAAATGCAGTAAAACAGCTGGAAAAAATAGCAAAAGCAACCATGCGTATGGCATTTACACTACTATGTGGGGCTTGGTGTCCTACGTTATATAACACTTAATGCGAAAAACTAATCGTTAAACTGAAAACCACTACGTCGTTGGTAAATTGCAACAAGAACTTTCCATAAACATTTGTTTGTCTAAATGCGATTTTCCAGGTGATTGCATTATCACGCCATGGAGTGACTGGAAAAACTGCAAAAGTTCTGGTGGAAATTTTGAGGAACTTCGGGAAAGGTTTTCAACTCCACCACGCAATGGAGGCAAATCTTGTCCGGCGAATTTAACTCTGAAGGAATCACGACGTGCGTTGAGTAACTTGAAAATAAAATCTCCGATTAACCAAAATTTTTTGCATCAAGCAAACGTTTTATTGGAGTTATGTGGTTGCACTATGAACTCGTTTCTCAACTTTGTTTCGTACTTTAGGAGACCTTTCGTTAACACGTCAAGCTCTGGAAGTTCGTAAAATTTGAAGCAAACGCTGTCATTTATTTAAAACTGACTGCGCAATATCAAACCAAGGGAAACATCAACATATCTCATGCCGATGGTGCCGTGCCGTAAATGGGATTAGATTTTGTCCGTTGCTTAGAGCTCTGCTGTATAGAACCTACCAGACTTCTTTCAACAAGGTGACTTGGTGGAAGTCGATTTTATGTAAAAATTAGCTGTTCGTATTGTTCAGCCACTTCAGTGGTCCACAAACAAAAAAAACAGTGACTATGCCAATAACCTATTCATTATCAGCTGTAAAACCTCAGCGCGGATATACTGTAAACCAGTACAAGTCGCTTTATGACGTGTTAAAAGACAAAAAAATCAATTTCGCTAAAAGTCAGCTTGGCTTGCTGCCGATGTAATTGCTTGCATAATCACCTCCTTCTCCATGCGCCATGACATTAATCCACACCGTCCTGCACTCTGATCTCAACACTTCGTAATCTTCCATCAACTGCTCGTTCCTCCCATGACTGTGACGTAATTAAGGTAACAATATTCGACGAAAACGAAACAAACGGAACTTGCTTTCAAAGCAGGACGTTTTTGAAAACTTTCTGATTCAGGAATTTAACTGTTTTTTTGCAATTTCAATATATTAAAATTAAATCCCCAGAATGAAACCAATACAAGCACATGTTCCTCACCCTCTTAGCTTGAATATGCAAGAAATATATGAAGCAACTTTGCAATATTTTTCGACAGAGTGCGGCAGTGATGGCGCATCAACAAACCTGATGCTGGCAGCTTTCGGGCAGCTTGCTTTTGGGTATGTTGGGACCGGACCAAAGGGGGGCAAAAAATGCAACAAACTCCGAGACGCAAACAACAGACTCATTGCCGCTGGTGGTTGCAGCTCTGGAAAGGGCAAACGTTCTATCGCCGACGTGATTCCGTTTTACAGCAGATATCGACGTCAGGTTAGTTTCAGTGAAGCTCAGTTACAGCAGCTGAAAAGGCAGACATAAATCCAAATTAAGATTTCTTTATTTTATTTATTTTACGATTTTGTAGCAGGTGTTCGTCTTATTGGAGCAAGTTTTTCGTGTCACTACAAGCTTGCACAAACAACATCGACTTCAGGCCCCTTACATACGTCCAGAAACATGTCCGCAGCGACACAGTAACAATACATCTTCGAATTAACAATTCTGGAAAACCAAATCAAAACAAACGAAGCGAGTCAGCCCAAAAGTTTCAGTTTTCTTCAAAGTTGTATTTAGCGAAAACAAAACGAACATTTTAAAAAAGTTCTGCAAAAAACACTACTGTGAACTTTGCAATGAAAAAACAGGTGTGGAAGTTCAATTGTTTTGCGTCGCCCCACACGCAAGGACGATAATGTTTTTCAGTGACTTGCTGTGCATGCGAGCAATGCAGGCAAGGTATATGGTCGTCACTCGCGAGTGAAAAATAATACTAAAATTTCATTGCGAAAAAATTCACCGATCATATCGAAGTGCTGCCGGATCCAGGGCAGCCTGTTATTCTTTGAAGCAGTGGTTCTCAACCGCGGCTCCGAAAGTCGCATGCAGTTCCCAAGCATCCTTTGTGCGGCTCTCAGTAGTCTTTCAACAAACCTCTAATCTTTTGTGTAACAGACTTCTTTCTGCAGTAAAACAAATCGTGTCAATTGACTTGTGTTAAAATATTTTTATTGCTGCTTTCTAACAAAATCGTAGAACTGGATTCGGCTCCCGCAACGAAAAGGTGGAGAACCGCTGCTTTAAATTATGTGATAAAGAACACAGGGCCTCAGCAAGTTCACCGCATCTAAACGGCAAGCATAGCGCCATCGTTGTTGTGGAACTGATGATGGAAATCCGCATGGTTAACCTTATTATTATTGAACCTGGAAATGCCGTGGCAAACATCAACCAAACTTTTATGAAGAATGTCTTTAGCAACATCAAAGCTTTCATCCAATCTAAAAACATTTTGACATGTTTTGCAATGAGTCTGGTAACGTATATCTGATGTTAATTTATCCTGCAACACTGGTCTCAGCATATAGGGGTGAACGGGTTTGTTGTTTATATACAATTTGCTACTGGACATAAAAGTTTTGGATGCAACAATTTCTGCTATAGACATTGTACTGTAGTTCTATCTTTCAAAACCGGCCTATTAGTCAATCACACAAGTTCCACTTTGCTGGGCCACAGCGTAAATTTTGAAGTACGATTTCTCTAAAATGTTAGTCGATCTTTCTCACTGTTGCATCAGCACTATTGTTGTTCCGTCATTATTTCAGACGACAGAGAACTTTCGCGACGTTTTGTTCCTCATCGACAGAAGTGGGAGCATCACAAATGCTCATGTGCAGAAGACCAGGGATATGGCGGCGGCGCTTGTCCACGGTATGTTGCTCACCTTTAAATACACTGATGGCAGACCGGAGCACATTATTTGCTACACGCTCATCTTGACGCGCGACCCTTGCATGATAAGTAAAATGGAAAGGAAAAGTTAGTTAATAAAAAGGACTGAGTTCTTGTTAGATAATTTTTTCGGGAAATTTCAAACTAAAATGTTATCTGGAGTTTTAAGTGAAATTCAAATAAAACAATCCTTTTTTGCTATTCTGTGGATGATACCGAAAACCTTTCCTTCCAAATATTATGAAGCAAGCAGCATGGATATCATTTGAGTCATGATAAAAATCTACTCAGATTTATTTGTAACTTTGTCGTAAGCTTGACAATAGGTGATGTCAATATCAGTTCATTATTTCGTTGAGTGTCAACCCGAATATATGCTATAGTCACAAAATCAGACAACACTTCGGCCATTTTAAGAAAAAAAACTGAAGACAAAAGCGTTGTATTTTGAAAAAATATTTAAATTCAAGTTCGCATATTTTCTGCACTATTTTGTAATTTTTAAAAATCATGAAATGTTACCGGAAAGTTTCGTTGTAGTATTTTGTGGAAACATTGAACTTGGAAGAACCAGAGTCGCAGTATCAACCTTCAACCACCAGTATCAACCAAACCTCATCCCTTTCAACAGATACATCAGAAGCAATCAGAAGCCTGCCCTTGAACTCGCTATCAGAAATTTAAGGTAGTTTTAAACAAAACTGTTAGTTTTTGCCAAAGGTGTGTTTATTCTCAACACATATCACCACAGTGGCGCAAAAGTCATTGGCACAGTTGCACTTCGAACAAAGGTGCAGGTGACTCGTCATGACAATAGTCTGAAGTTTTTCACCAACACCCTGCGGCAATGGTAATATTTAATTATTACATAAAACTGCCATTGATGAGTATACTCACTTGCATGACTTGATTAGTTGTATAATTCTCATTCCCATACCTAATGAGGAAAACATGTGATTTATTTTGTCGTATCAGCCACGGTTGTGCATAAACCTCAACCATTTGCAGTTCACGTAATTATTCATTTCCATGTTTGGACATTGCCATGACCCAAATAAGAAGTAAGAACACTGCCTCTCAGCTAGTTGGAATCTGAAAACAAGATATTATTAAATAGCCAAGCAGGTATTGTCTCGACCGATGAGGATGATCCTCGTGGAAATCACTTATTTTTAAAAACACTAGCGGGAAATGCACAGCTAGCGGGAAATGTGTTTTGATCACGTTTCCCGCTAGCTGGTATCAGCATGACTCAAGCCTTGGTCTTGCGACTTTCATTGTTCAACAAAAACTGCACAAAAATTTGTCAGATAGATTCATTCCCAAACAGCTTGTTTCAATTACTATATGAAATGCCTATTGATAAGCACAGTACGCACAGCATTAGGTAATTACTTCCTTTGATATCAAATAAGGACAGTTTGGTGGAATTTTTCATTTTCACTTTATTGGGCACAACATAAAACACGGTCAGCCAACAATGGGATTTCAATTATTCCGAACTGAGTTTCACGCAAAAAATGTGTCATTTTCTTATTAAGTGTAATACTTGCAATCTTCCTTTTTCAAAGCGCGGCTGTGGTGATGCGAGGAAGGCATTTGTTACGTCAGTGGTCTCCTGACTGTATATGCTTCTCGTTCAAGGTTTTCATCGAGTGGAGGGACCAAGATTGGAGACGCGATGGAAAAAGCCAGGACTCAAACTTTGAAAGACACAAGTAGAGGGGCCAGGCACGGAGATTCCAGAGTCAAAAAGATGATTATCTTGATAAGTGATGGGTAAGCTGGCAGCTTTCTAGACCGGTCTCTATTCCATTTAGCGCTGTTTCTGAATTTAGTTTGATTGGAATTATAATGAAAAACACATGACTTGCGACTTTCAATTAATCACAGGTTTAGTGAGTGGTTTGTTGAAGTAACCAAACTCAAATCGGCCACGAAAGAGTGAAAGCACACACGTAACGTGCGTCGTACGGCGCCAACATGTCGGCGGTGTTTGCACACAAACAACAAATAGTAAAGAGTGTCGTCTTGCCGTGATAAGTCTAGGATGTTGCAGTTGTATGCATCGCCTTGAATTGCTGAGGCAAGCACAAGCGAATTGGCAATTTGCAGCATCAACTAGCAGGAAAGCAACCAGCAGCAACAGAGATACATCACTGAGTTCACTCTAACCATACTAGGTTGCACTATCATTATATAGGATAAGTGAATTACGATAATTCGCTTGTGGTGACTAGCACAGTGACTTGTTATTCATGGGCACCATCTAGCGGTGATCATTTATTTACATGTAACGCCATATTCAGACCCTCACAAGGATAAGCTCTGTATACTGTAATGCAGGGGTCGGGAACTTATGGCTCGCGAGCCAGATGTGGCTCTTTTGATGGCGGCATCTGGCTCGCTTCATATTTTTTTAACACGATTGTTACAATTACGAATGAAACGTTTTCTGCAATTTTCCATCTACCAGACTACAAAGTCATCAGCAACACCATGCAGCACCAAAAGTCACATTAACAACAAGAAACATCTTATCACAGAGAAAATTCAGACATTCACCATTGTTCAAAATTGTTGATTTTGCTTAAAATTGCACACGTTAGTTAGTAAGTTAGTTGCATTAAGTGTTGAAAAATATTGTATGGCTCTCACGAAAATACAATTAAAAATATGTTGGTTTCATGACTTCCTTAGCCAAAAAGGTCCCCGACCCCTGCTGTAATGTGAAAGCAGGAGGCTGTCAAAGACCCAGGGTCATTTGGGACCGCAGAACACACTTGAGATGCAGCTGCATTTGGTAGAAGAGACGGTCGTGTTAGTTGAGTTATAGCGCAGGTACTGCGGTGATATGTCCTGAGTTTGTAGTTGTACATTCGCAGTAGTCATGCGGTGATTTACCTTATAGCTGTAGAATATGGCTAGCATTCAAAAAGATCATAATTTCCTTGCAACAAGAAGACGCTAGATCACAGTTGTTTTTTTTGAAAGCACAAGGAAAACGTTTTATAACATAAAGGCTGATTCATTACAGATTTGTAAACAATTCTATAGTTTAATGCTCGACAGGACAACTTGACTTTTACGACTTGTGCCAGCAACGCTTCGTGCTCTGGACAGCTTTGCGGTCGGAGCAGTGGAAACTGCATGTGAACGAAAATGAATTATTTTGGCCTTTTCTCTAACGAACAATGCGCGAATTTTGTGCTGTAGTTAGGGTGGCGACACGAAAGAAAGTGGAAATCACTGCCAATTACAAAGAAACATGGCATTCCAAACATAAACTTTAAGGTGTGCTTAGATGGGAAATTTTGATGTTCAACTTCAAGGTCGTTGTCACAAAAACCACTTATGACTACTGAACGTTGAAAAAAAGAAAACAAATAACACTATTACACGATTGTTTAGACGACACATTAATTTTCAAAAGATGGTTCATGATTTCGGTAATACACATTTTCTGCTTAAACAACAATTCAAAGCGGAAAGGTGAAAATGGCAATGAGCATCGCAAGGTGGGACAAGAATTATTTCACACGACGGAGGATCATGTTTTGAAGTTTTGAATTTGGGCGTTTAGTTTGTTAGGCCCAGGGCCGGCCTTAAGTCAATGCAACCGATGCAGCTGCATGGGGCTCCGCGCCATGGTGTTTGGGTAGATTATTCATTTTTGCCAGATACACCTTGCGCTTGAGAATTCAGTAGAAACGCCATATAAATTTTATTGCTAACAAAGAACGCTCTCGTTAGAACTAGCGAATTTCCTCTCGAACGTCAGCAAACATGCTCAGTTCTCGTGTTAGTGCTTTACTGTAGATATGCGCTCAACCACGATCGTAACACGGTTGACTGAACATGATGACGTCACAAAATCACTGCTCAGAGGGGCCCCGCGCCTAGGTCTTGCATTGGGCCTCGCATCTGCTAGGGCCGGCCCTGGTTAGGCCATTTATCTTCACAGGTATCCACAGATTCAACACTGGTTTGTTCTGCAAAGTCACAGTGTAAAAGTCATAGAGAAGTGGTTTGTATAAAATGCCCTAAAACACTGTATAGGGCTGCGATATGGCAATTTGGTCGCTGTCATCCTTGATATCTGGTATGTTCGAAATCCATCGGTACTCTGATCATTTTTAGAAGTTTGTTTATTGTTTGACCAACTTACTGTTGCTTGCATACCACACAAGTCGCCACATAAATACCACAGTTTGCACATGTCAGGTTGTTATTCAGCGGGAGGAAAGTTTCATTTTTTTACCTGGATATGCGAAACTGTTGGGAACATTGATTTTTAATGTTTTCCATGACAACCAGAAAGTGCACATCATATGCATAGCACGTACAAGACTTGAAGAATCTTCTTGTTTTTCGTCTTGTTCAGAGCAAGGGGCTTGCAGTTTGTTAGTTTTTGTCCAGTTGAGGTGGATCTTTTGCAGGTATTCATTGTCTTTGTGTTGACGAGTTCTAGAGTTTGCAGGCGAGAAAATAATGTAGCCCGAACCTATTTGTTATCTTTGCTGTTCCATTTTTGGGGCGCAGTCTTTTGTTCCAGTTTGACGCCATTTCTGTCATGTCATTTGTCGTGTACAAAACAAAATTTGAGCGGATCGTTTCTTGTTTAAGTGGGTATAGGTTAGTGAGGTAATCTTTTTTTTGGTTAAGTCGCCTCAACCGAAGAAGACTGATATAAATGTCGCATTTGGGTGGTGTGGCTTCCTGTTAATGAACTGTCTTCCGTCCGCTGTAAGGTTTACAAAGTCTTAGCGATAAATCCAAAATCATCTTTAGCAGGCAAGCAATGATTAACGTTGAGGAATTTTGCTTCGCCCATCAGTTCAGCGGCGCAGGCTTGGCGAAACTTTAGTTCCAAGCCACTGCTGGCAAATGGTGAAGTTAGTGCCTGTCGGATGAACTGATAAATGTGTTATCATTTTTTGTTTATATCCTACTTTGTGAAAAAGCTTAACCTTTTTGTGGGTCATTGTCAAAACAGCTGTTTAAGCCAAAACTCTTCCCATGTCTGAGCTAACACGAATTTATTTTCCTTTTCAAAGGTGCAGCTATGGTGGACTATCAACGCAAATTGCAGCTCAAAGGCTGATTGCTGACAAAGTCGAAGTCATGGTAGTTTACGTTGGCACCGACGAATCGTGCAAAGCAAAAATTTTGGTAAGTAGATTCTTCCTTTGCTGACAAAAGTTTGCTGTCGAGAAGATTAAGAACACTGGATGTAAACATTCAGTAAAAATTAAGTGTTTTTTGTATAGAAACCACGATTGCACGATACGCACACATTTTTGACCAACTCTACTTAGCAGTGGAACCTAAATTCATGTGAGCTTCCGTTACGCCGAAGTGAACCATCTTAATATAAAGTTTTTCTAGATTACTTTCTATATTTCTGCTGATTGCTTGTAAGAAACGTTTAGATGAAAACATTTTTGATGACAATGCGAACATGTCACGCAGTTAGTATTAGTGCTCAAGCCAAACTACTTTAACGTTTTTATTGACAAAAAATGTTGTTGAATTTAAAAGTTTTTTTTTCAGAAATTTGACAGTAACATGTGCTACGCCCAGTTTTATTACCAAACGTGGGCGCAACTGGTGGGTGCTGTTAACGCACTGATGAGCAACAACTGCCAGCTTCCTGTCTGGTCCGATTTAACTCCAACTTGCTGAAAAGTGAATGCGTTGTGATTGTAACGAGCTCAGTAGACTATTTTCAGTAAACAATATTTGCTCTTCGTCTATGGCTTAATGTGTTGTTGTTGTGTGCTTTCCATCTTTAGTTGCGTGCAGGGTTTCAACTAAAATGCTTACTGCAGCAACAACGTGGTAATCTGCCTTGCTCTGAATTGGCTTACAAAGGTCTTTGCTTTGTGCGCTGGTATATGTGTGTTTTTCAATAGAGCTTCCACACTCGTCATTATGTTGCTCAAGGAAATGTCGGCACTCGTGAGTAAAAGTTATTTGAGAACAAAAGCAATGAGGTGTTTGAAAAAAAAGGCGTAAATCAGTTTCACAGCGCAAATGCGGCGGTACACTATTGGCGTACGAGCAGGGTGTAGTGGGGGGGGGGTAACGCGTGGGAACGGCGTTCCCACCTTTTTCACGTTTTGCTTTTAAATGAGTTGGAAGCTGTCTTAAAATAGCTATTTTTTTGGATGCGTTCCCACACTTTTGTTGTTGGCACTACATCCCTGCGTACGAGGGGAGGCGGAAGGAAGGGAATTTGGTAATGGTAATGGTTTATTGTTTCATATGACTCAGCCAATAAGCAGAAGCACCATATATGCCATCACATGCAGTAAACCAACCGTTAGCGATAATTAGAGCAAATGAAAACACAATGGCATAATAGCTGATCGGTGTAAATAAAGACTGGCGCTGTGTCATATAGGATTGGCGAAAGACCGTGGCGGTCATCTGGTCGACCAACCCCGTCTATCTCTTTTTGACAAGTGTTGAGAAACAACAGTTGGAGATCAAATAAGCATAATGAAAAGAAAACAGAAAACGAATGAACGCAAAACATGGTGAAGAAAATGTACAGGTGAAAGCGCATGCCTATGTACACAGATGAGTGGATCGAATTTAAGTGAAGGAAATTGGTGTGGTTAGAGTATTTTTAGCAATACAAAGAAATTAAAAAATAGTAATATAAAAAGTAAAAAAGTTACAAAAACTTATTAATGAGGTACAAAAGAAAACAAAGCAAAACATAAAAAACAAAAGGTGCCGTGATTCGGGCAAAGTTGTGCCCTATCTTAGTGCCGTGATTCGGGCAAAGTTCTAAAAATTCGGGCAAGGACGCCGGAGCAGCGATAGGGCTGCCACTAAGAGGGCAGGGGGAGGGGGCACTAAGAGGGTTGATGGCAATGAAAGCTTATACAAAATAAAAAAATCATTACCAATATGCTTGTTTCTGTTCAGCAACAATGCTGATCCCAAAAATAACAACAGAAATTGTGAAAAGCCATTCTGAATTTCAGGGTGCGCGAATAGCTGTAATACATTTGTTACATTTGTCGATTTTGGTAAACCATGCAACTACAGTACTTATGGTATGCTGCTATGACAAGGCACGTTCTGCCCCGTTGCCCCCCTTTTGAAAGGGCAGGGGGGCAAGTCCCCCCGCTCTCCGCCGTCCCTGAATTCAGGCAAAACTACCCGATATGTTTGCGTAATTTACTTCCTACTCAGGTGACTTTTTTTAACAAACACGGTTAATAACCATAGAAATCTTTGATAAACCGTACTCTCACCATACCCAGGCTTACTGCGGGACGTTTCCGAACCAGAAGGGGCCTTTTTCAGAAATTATTCTCAAACTTGTGACGTGGGTATTCGAGGAATCAACTTACCATGCAATACCTTCATATCTCTGCAAGGATTCAGACTGCGCTTATAAATATCCAAGTTTCGAAGAACCATAGTGCCACAGAGGCAAAACGAGAATAGTCGAATCTGATCGTGAAGCATTTTACTACAGGACAGGAGATCGATTTCGCGTCAAGCATGCATTTTCAATCCTGTAACTGTAAGTGAAAACTTATAAGTGAAATGATGAAAGACCAGAGCAATACTCCTACAGTTTTAAACACACTAAAAAGGCGGATTTTTTATTATAACATACACTATGACTACTTCAATGTCATTACCGAACTAAAGGATTATTATGTTTTTATAACCGAACTAAGAATCTAACCTATCGTCGATAGTAGAGCGAACAACTGTATTTGCAAACGCATGGTGCTGTTGTATCGCTGAAACTAAGCGAGTCTGTGCCAATTGTTAGAAGGCGCCGATTTGAATGAGTCACCAAAGTTCTGTTCAGTCGTGTGTGCACACATGACCAGTCTCGCTGTGGGTTGCGGGATGGCAATTTCGAATAGCGGCGCATGAGTTAATATGAAAAATAATAGTTTTTATTGCGGACTTGTGGTCCATAAAACAGATGCAATCATGGACACAAGAGCACAAAAAATGAACAGTCATAGCGCATTACAGAATCGGTATTTGCACATGACCCATACTGAGAGGAGCAAAAGACTTTTACAGCACCACAACTGTGTCGTCATTCACCCATCATAATGCAGGGGTCCAGTAGTGTTAGAAATATGAAGGCATTCTAACATCAAAACACATTGGCACTCAGAGGCATGCAAGCTGTTCCGATCAAGGCTTCAAATACTTTGCAAGGCATTTGTCGTGGGATCGACAACCAACTAATTTTCCTGAAATTTAAAGCAGGATGTGGAACTTAGCATTTTAAGTTACCTCATTACCGAACTCGACTGTTCACCAGGAACATGTCGAGTAAGATCCGTTTTAACCGTGCCGGGATGCACGCTGCACATAGCGACTCCAGCCCCTGGTGCAAAATGTAAGAACGCCATCATTAAACTGCGAAAATTGAAACATCTGATGTTTTATATTCTCATCAACACGAAATCAATTTGTGATCTTTGATGTTATTGTATTTCCTCTTGCTGCATTCGTGTTATTTCGTAATTTGAGTCACAAAAATGGATAAACCATACCATACCAAAACGCAAGGAACGTTTCAAAGCAAGAATTGCACACGCAGAAAACCACTTTACGACTATGCCGCTGCAAACCATGTGCAAAAATGTTTGTTGACTACCAACAGTGTACAATAAAATACAAAACGAAGTAACCAGCTTGCAGAACCTAAATGCTACCAAGTTTGATTCTTTCCCATCTGAAAAAGAAAGGTTGGGATTTTCAGCACCTTTGCAATAACCACCCCAGAAAAGACATCAAGGTTGGAATACTTATATCCTAGGTATTTCGCATAGCCCCACACCTTTAGCAAGGTGGTTTAACTACAGGAAAGAACAGAAAAGTATCTTTGGAGATATATTCGTTGATAGCTTCGCGATATATGAGTGTGATAAAATAAAAAGGGTTTTAAACTTTCAACGATACATTCTTGTGTACAAACAATTCGGCTAAGCCAGGGGTGATTGTTTCCTCCACACCCTAACTTTTGAAGCTTTCAGCAGAAATGTAAAGTCGTTTCGTAAGTAAATAGTGCTTAATATTTAAACTGGAGAAAATTTGCACATGCCCATCTAGATCGCACTAAGTTATAGCCTACTTTCAGTTCAAATAAAGCCTACCGAAGCATGGCCTAACCGGATATATCATCTACCCAGGAGTGTAACGAGGGAGGCAAACGAGCACAATGACCCGGCCGCCGAATCACTGTGGGGCTCCGAAAAGCCCCAACAATATCGCAAGTGCTTTCTTCAATACAGCAATTTGCTTCCGAAAGACCTTAGACTTGAACATAGGGGGGCGCCAAACTTGTTTCTTGCCCCGGGCGCCATCTACCTCGGTTCGCCCCTGGTTGCGCAGTATCAAAAATATTTAAATTTTCGCAAAACGCTTAGCGCAACAACTGATTGTGTTACTTGAGAAACACCTGTGGATACCGCATCGTAAGGATTATGCTGCTCACGATTCACATCGCTTGGTTAAGCTTGCGTTTTTTATTCAACGTTGATACAGATATACGCGAGTTTGAATCATCGCAAAAAGATGAAAGCAGAGCCCAGACGGCTGATTCCTTGAAAGCCTACGGAAAACTTAGAGCTTTTATTTGTCGTTACTGTGCATGTCACGTTTTGTTCAGTGCAAACCGGTGGCGGATCCAGACCAGGCGTTTGCGGGGGGAAGTCAAACTTCACTTGTTGACATACCCAAGGTTCTCTGTGACAATCGGTGGGTACCACACAACAGTGGCTTCCTTTTTTAGGCTGAGTGCTGTAGCAGACACTTTATGGTCTGTACATACTCGTCACGAAACTCCCATTTGCCAGGAATCAACAATGCAAAATAACACTCTCTCACTTTAAGAAATCTGCTCTTTGCTGTAAACCAGGAACACAAGTGATTCTCTCGTATCAGACTCAGTATCATTCGAGAGAGATTTCGAGAGCAGAATCAAAAATGCAAACTCACTCTCTCTTCCCACCCAGAGAAGACAGAAGACCGGGCTCAGAAGAAGCCTGAATAAAAACGTGATTGTCATTTCCGTTATTGCGCAACGATGTGAAATATTTTGTACTGTCCTAGGTCGGTGGACCAGCAAGCTGCATACGCCCCTTAAATTAACCAATCGAATTCGTTATAAATTAAAATCATGGGTAAACGCCCCCTGGGTGTTACTAAAAATAGAAAAGTCTTGTG
>Ga0210059_1006580_pt1 | contig 18599 bp, 13 predicted proteins | sample Ectturendosymbi2_FD_188042 | JGI IMG/M metagenome (GOLD analysis project Ga0210059, IMG submission 188042) | Ecteinascidia turbinata endosymbiont from Florida, USA - Sample 2 (SPAdes) (version 2) | ecosystem: Host-associated > Tunicates > Ascidians > Unclassified | place: Key West, Florida... | reverse complement strand
GTTATGATTACTGTAAATTTGACTTTTGTTTCAGTTCGTGGATTGGTGTCCGACTGGTTTTAAGGTAGGAATCAACTACCAGCCACCTACTGTTGTTCCTGGTGGTGATCTGGCGAAGGTGCAGCGCGCAGTTTGCATGTTGAGCAACACGACTGCGATTGCCGAAGCCTGGGCTCGCTTGGATCACAAGTTCGACTTGATGTACGCTAAGCGTGCATTTGTGCATTGGTAAGCTGCCTTCATTACAATGCACCACTGGTTGTCAAAAATTCGCATTTACAATTTCATTTTTCATACCTTACTTGGCTCGAACTTTGCCACATTGTTGAGCTGTGGACTAACTGCATTAAACTTAAACTTTTAAAATCAGGTACGTCGGAGAAGGAATGGAGGAAGGCGAATTTTCCGAAGCTCGTGAAGATCTTGCAGCTCTTGAAAAAGACTACGAAGAAGTTGGAGTGGATTCAGTTGAGGGTGAAGGAGAAGAAGGAGAGGATGAAGAGTACTGAATGGAAAACCTCTTGTATTGCTAGACGAAAGCCATTTAGTTGTTAACCGCATGGTTTACTCGCAGCAAAGCCATTGTTTTTAAATGTGCGTCCTGTATTATCCTGCTTTCTGACTTCACATTAAAGAACTTGCATTCTGTACTGTACTTCGAAGTAGAAATGCGATGTTTCGTTCGTACTTTTCTTAACAACCGCCTTAAATTGAGGGTTTTAGCACATACTTTGCATTTACACTAACATCCTTCAAACAACACGTTTCTAAATATAAATCAAGTGTGATCTGTTTTGTAGGTTCTTAAAACCTTTGCCGGGCGTGGGCCAATATTGAGGAGAAGGGGTTTTAACTAATTTCGCCATGCCACACGACAAAGCAATACACAAACACTGTTCTACAGAGCAAAAAAGGATACATTAGACAGCATTTGCAGAAACGCCACGATACAAACGCTGCACAGGCAAGGCTCTGAAACTTGCGACACTTGTCATTAAATGCGCGTCAGATGCAATAAAGGGTTAAAGGTGCTAAAGGGTTAAAGGTGATTTCAAAGTTAGTTCGGAGTATAATCACTGAAGAAGACAGGAAGGTACATGGCAGTCGAAAAAATCCATACAATTTTTTGTTGTCATGACTTGTGTTACCACAGTCCTTCACATGGGGCAAAAAAGTGCAAATACTGCATTTATCAGTATAAATATTACAAAATCTCAAACAAACCTTTCATTGTATATAAGGCTAAGACACCAGCTTCAGGATTGAGGTTGGATATTTTGAGACTGAGTTCAGCTGAAAAGTTAGTTGGGTTAAAATGTTTCCTGTATCTGATTCCAGGTTTAAATTCCTTAGTTGGTAGAATGGTGGAGAGTAAAGTTAAGTTTACAAAGACTAGTAAATGATCAGAAACATTAATAATTCCAGAATTAGTTTTTCTTTGTTCATCACAAATGTTTGTATATATGTGATTTAGAAAAAAAGGAGTTGAATTCGTTAAAAATCTAGCTGGCTTATTGATAAGTGAAATACAACCACAGCTAGCAAGACAATCCACAACGTTTGTCACATTTGAGTGTTCATGAGTTCGAAAGTCTTAAAAGCCAAGTTTCATAGGTATTTCCTTCATGAGATTTTGTAAAGTTTTCACGATAATATTATGCACATGCAGTTGTGAGTGACATGTGTTCGTTCAAACCTATATGTAAACCTCGTCACAGTGCTGTTGGCTGATGTAAAGATATGTTCACTGCTTAGCCAGTGGCTTAGGTAACATAGCGCAAGTAATTTCTACAGGTCGATTTGTTTGCTCAGAGTGAATGAAGTCATCTGCAAATATTTGCCTACCAAGCTTGTGGTATAGGCAGAAACCAAGAAATGCATTGTCCTTCCTTTCTCGAAAGCCAACCAAACACCCTAAGACAGTAGTTCCTAACGTTTGGCGTAGGCCTACGCCCCACAGGGAGCAATTTGACTTTGAAAGGGGCAATGAGGCTGACTAACGAGGTCTGGGTCCAATTTTCCAATTTGATTTTTATTTGAATCTTCTTTTTCGTGGATGCTATGTTATTTGAAGCTTGTTCCAACCAATGTATTAGCGTTTTGAAACTTCTTTGCTGAAATAGAGTTTACTTTTAAAATCATAAAATTTATATAGCACAGGGGCGGATCCAGTCAGTAAGGTTAGGGGTGGGGGCACTTTCAATAATATTTGATAGTCAAGTCTCATAACAGCTTCCCTACTGTAAGAGAGATGAAGTGTACTTCACAACACTGCTGTGACAAAACAATGGACGACAAAATAGCCTTATATCGCGAATGGTGTTTACCGAATTGTACAAAATTATCATGAATTAAGTTACTTTTGTGGGTTGTATGGGGGCGATCAGCCCACTCGCTCCCCTGGGTCCGCCCCTGATATAGCATTTAGGACTTCCGAGGTGACAAGTTGGGGCATGGGCAAAAAATGGTTGGGAACCACTGCCCTAAGGCAACAGTGGTCAGCAGAGATGAGCATTGGTCTGGACTAGGATTGATTGGATCCGGACTATTACAGATTTTTTGTATTTGGATTGGTTCCGAATTGTAAATCGCTTCAAATATTAGGATCTGGACCGGATTTGGACCGAGTTAATGGGAAAGAATTGCAGTATTTTTGTTGTTAAAAACCTCTATTTTTTTTAATTTTTGGGACTTTATTTGGACTTGGGCTTCACATTTAATAAAATTGTGGGTCAAGGATGGACTTAGATTGAGTTTTAAAAATTCAGGAATGGATCTGGATATACCACAAAATGATAGTCCGCTCACCTCCGGTGGCCAAAATATTCTATGTACGGGAACAGAGATGGCACGGGCCGCTAAGGTATTTTTAGCGGCTAGATTTCACCGTGCCGCTGCTGCCCGCTATTGACGAAAAAACTTTCCAAAAACTTTTTTGAGTTAGGAGAACCACTTGGTGTCGTGAAAAGTGAGTGAAACCATCTGGGTGTTGTCGAGACTAGTTATTTGAAAATTAATAGATGTTTTTCTTAGATTCTATTTGAATAAGAGCTAATGATTCCTATACCTAGCAGGCGCAATATTAACTCTGTAAGATCTTAGTGACTGATTCTTTGCTGGAAAAGGCTACCTTTTGATAAACAGTGTTTTTCATATTTACCAAATCGCTATTGCTTTAGCAGTCAAATCGATTTTGTTTGATATTTATACGTAAACGGTGTAATTGTTTATCGGGCAATGGGAGGGCCGCATTGAAAAAGCAAAATTCTCCTCGGTGCACTGGCCGTTAATGGGCTGAATTTTGCGGGCAATGGGCTGTCCGGGCTAAAAAATCTTGGACCGTGCCATCTCCAGTACGTAGATAAATTCAGAATTTGATGAACTCAATTAACACTTTAGTCAGTATAGATGAACCGATTTATGCGTTTCAAATCCACAACCGATCCAATACTTTCAATCCAAAATCGAAACGAAATCCAAATCCGAAAACTGACAGTTATAAAATCCAAAACCTGCATAAATCCCAAATCCTTCTAATGTTTAGGCAATAAGGCATTGTTTTTCAACCAGGGTTCCGCGAGTGGCTACCAGGGGTTCCGCCGAAACAGACCGAATTTACCTGGGACAAAATTCGCAACTACAGTTCCGTGCGGTTGTAGCAATATAGACACTTGGATAATCATAGAGCTCCATGAGCAACGCAAACATTTCCGGAAGGTTCTGCTGCAGCAAAAAGGTTGAAAAAACTGCTATATGGAATCCAACTAAAAAATTCAAAGACAAAAATAGTTTGGAAACTAATTGAATTTAACTTATGCTATACATACGGCTCACTGTATCATAAAAATTGATACTTCAAAGACTTCAAGGTAATCACTGTTAGCAGCAATGCAATGAGAAGATCAGTAATACCGTGTAAGATACCAAACCAGAAAGTTTATCAGGTATGCAGCACAAGCGACTCATCAGCAATAGACTAGACTACACATATGAATAACGATGACTATGAGTCAAGTAAAATGACCAGATCTACGAAAGTCACACCCTTCTGTAACTCTAATGACATGATACATAATAGAGCGAAGTTTTATCACTAGAAATAGCTTCAGATAAAAAAATCCGATGGATGTGAGGGACTCCACTGTCCAAACTTAACAGATAAATACAGTAATCTGTAGTCCCATAACCCACTCAGAAGTTACAAAGAAATTCAAAACAAAATTATTAACTCCAAATCCGGTTAATCATAAATTGTAAAATCCAAATCCATGTTCATCTCTGCAAGTCAGGTTAATGAAATCGGAAGGGTTTAAGAATAAAGAGGAAGGCGAAGTTTATTGAAAGTGCCTAGCCGTCCCGTTAAGAAAGTTGCAGTGACAGAATTGCCGAAATGTTTCCTATTTGGATGACAAAATGTTGTTTCTTATGTTTACATTTATTTCTTGCGAAGTTGAATGAATGCATGATCCATATGATACAAATTCGGTTAATATTAGAGAGTGAATGGCTCACTAAGGTCGAATTTTCTTAGAGCTAAGCAAGCAAATTGATGAAACGTCAGCTTATGCACTGAAAACTGTTTAAACGCAAAACTGATAACTTCCTAACGGGGCTCTTAGTGCTTTGCCGCGCAGAAAAATTGCTTGGCTCAGTTAAAAATAGTTTTCTACTTGCTATTGAAAAGAGTGAAGTTTTTGAAACTGTGTTCTGTAGATCTTCAAGGTAACACATGTCAAAATTTTACAGTTCTGCAAAACATTGTGAAGGTAACAGATGATTGAAGACCAAGCAGTGTTTCTCCAACATAACTGTAGCACTTTGAATTTCACTTACCCTTTAAGTCCCGCGATCGCCAAAATTTTGGCGATGGTTTAAAACGCTTTAAACGCTATAACTCGCCAGCTACTATAGCTACTAACTGTTCAAACCATCCACGGTTTGAGCAAGTCTTCTAGTTTCGATTGAAAAAGAAATTATTTCATTTGGGTGTGGGGTTTTCTCTTGGTGACGTCGCAAAGTAGGCATGTTTTTGAATTTTTGACCCGCTTTAACTGGCCCTGGATACTAATCCAATGAACCATTTTTATGGCTCAAACTTTTTTTGGAAATAGACGATCATCCGCGTCTTCAGAGCCCTTGACTGACCTTCTAGCATGTCTGGAACCAAAGTTATGGCTCAAAAACTCTGTTGTGCGCAATCCTTGCAGAAAAAAATGAGTCTCCCACTGGTGGCTAGCGCGGCTCGCGATAACTCACCGCGAGAACATGCTAGAGAGCTATTCGAACTCTCGAAAGACTCGTGAAGTCTTTTAGTTTGCATTGAAAAAAAACTTTTGAGATTTGGGTTTGGGGTTTTCGGTGGGTGTCGTTAGAATGAGGGAAGGTTTTGCTTTTTTGTGATTATTCTTTTATGACGTGATCGCCCGGGCAATGAGCCAAAATTGTGGCTCAAACTTTGGTTGTATTCTAGGCTGGAATATGAAGCTGTAGAGGCCTAGATCGACTTCCTGGCGTTTCTGGTGCCCAAGTTATGGCCGAAAGACCCTTAATCTTGTAAGGATTCCCTAGGGAATTAGTGGGGATTCCTCTAATGAATTTCTGGTTATTTTGCCATACATTTTGAACCAGAAATGCTAGAAAGTCTATCAAACCCTCTACAGACTCGTATTGTAGCCTAGAATCCAAAACAATTTTGAGCCACAAAATCTGATGGATTGTTCGACTCCCAGGATATGACGTCATCATCCAAATGTAAACAAATATGTATAAATATCCTCTCATTATGTAAACATCAACAAAAAACCCGAGATCTCAAGCTAAAAATTTTTTTTTGCAGTCTAAACTACAAGTCTTCACGAGTCTTTGGAGGGCTTGAAAAGCTCTAGCCTATTCTGGCGGCGAGTTATGGCCATATCCAAACTGGGTGTTATTCAACCCAGGTTTCCTTTTGTAGGGGTAGAAATTTTGACCTCATTTTGGTTTTTGTGGCATAGTTTTGGATCCAGATATGCTAGAAAGCCAATCAAGGTCTCTGAAGACTCGTATGATAGCCTAGTTTCGAAAAAAACTTGAGCGAAAAAATTGACTCATTGGATTGGCGTCCAGGGCCGCGTAAACCAGGCCAAAAACTGAAAATAACACTCCCACATGTGACATTCTCCCCAAGAGAACCCCAAACCCAAAATGAAAAAAATTTTTTCGACTCGGAACTGGAAGACTTGCTGAATCCGTAGATGGTTTGAAAAGCTTTCTAGCTCAATCGGCTGGCGAGTTACAGCGTTGCAAACCCTGCGCCAAAATTTTGGCGATCGCGGGACCAAAAGGGTTTTGATTCTTGCAATGACAGTCTTTTTGCTGGTATGAAACCCACCCTGCACAAGAGTCAGGTTCACAGTTGTAGTGTCATGCAGTGATGAGCTTGCAGTTCACCATGTCCCCTCCATTGCCTGTAGAAGCGGGTTGCGAAAGTCGCGAGCGGATTGTTCTACTGTTGGTCTTTATTGCGTAACAATAACATGGCAACAAATCTGCAAAGGTTCATTTTGTATTACGGTAGCAGGCGTTTGTTGCATGAGACTGCTGAACGCAGACATCTTGACAAGTAATGTAGCGAGACAGTGACATGCTGACAGCCCCGTAACCAGCTTGGGATACCAAGGGGGGCGAAAAGTTTTTTGAGAGGGGCCCAAATTTTTTGCACTATGTCCAATAGATTTGAACTATGTCCAAAACATTTTTCTAGGTTGGGGCGAAAAATTTTATAGGGAAGGGTTCGCCCCCCCTGCGCCCCCCCTGGTTACGGGTCTGCATGCTGGTAGCGGTAAACCACGTACATTTGTACTTTGTAAAAAGAAGCATGAGTGAGTCTATAGCAATTTTTCCATAAGTTTGAAAAATTCATTATTGGGGGAGTGTACCACGAAAGAAAGTAAAACAAATAAGTTAGGTTTTTAACTTAATCACTTGGGAGCATTCGCTTTATTCTTCGTTATCTAAACGTTTCATACCACCCAGCCTTCAGTTAGGTACAACAAAATGGCAAGGTTTAAGAACCAGTCAACATAGATTTTTCAATACAAAAAAGTTGCGATAGAACGGCAGAACTCGACATTAATTAGTTACGAAAAACACTACAGCTCAACTTCAAAGTGACTGCGTCTGTGATTGGAATTGTACGACAAAAGAACCGAAACTCATTTGTACGTTTTGGGGAATAATGTAGCATCTGCATTGTCTCCCTTAATTGAAGCTCAGAGGTTAGATTTTATTATTTTCAGAGCAGAGAAAAGTCTTTACAGACTGACCTACGTCGGAGGAAGAGCTGTGACTGTACGAGTTGCATCTCGAATGATTTCGGGGTAAAGTGGGATAAGTTCTTCCAGTCGCAATTTGCACGAACCGTTGTACTTTTCTTCTAGCTCTTCAACAGCCTGACGAAAATGCTGTTTAAACGTTTCCAACTTTACGTTGAAAAGGCTCATTTACATCAAGACGTCTTTTATTTATTTGGTCTTTTTCCACCTTATCCAGATACTTGAAGTCGTGTGGTCCTCGCTGGATGAAGAAGAATGGTGATCAACTTCAACATTCTGTTGGTCAGTAAATTCATTCAGCCAAATCTTTGATTCCAGTCCTTTTACCTTCATTGTGAGACGAGAGAGAGCTGGCTTATCTATTAGTTTCTGATCTTCGTTTATCAGGATCCGGTTTGAAAAATTGCCAAGCGTGATGCTTACGTACGTTTGTGGCAGAAACAGTCACAATCGACGAGCAAAAAGTCAGCCCGGAGTCAGGGTCATTAAAATTTTCTCCTACTCTTCATGTTAAAAATCCTTCTGATTCCTACTCCACAATCCCTGGTTTTACTCCACTGTTTTATTGCGCAGCCTAAAATTTTTGCATTTGTGAACTGCGCTCACGTAACACGGAGTGTGTTCCGCTCCGCTGTTTTAATGCGTTGCCGGATATTTTTGCAGTTATGAACTGCTTTGTCTTAACGTTGTGTTTTACTCCGGTCTCGTAACTTGAAGCCTTGATAATAATTCATGTTCTTTACAATGACATACTGTACAACGAGTAAGGAGAGTGCGTGTAGAATAATATGCAGATTGTGTCAACAAACTTCGCCAAAATGTTGGTTTGGAAACGTGAATATGACGCCATATTGTGACGTCACACACAGTGTAAATCCAGTAACAATGGCCACCATACGCCACTTCTCAATACTAGAATTTGGTAGGGGGCATACAATGAAGCAGTCGCCCTGGGCATCACCAGACCTCTGCACGCCACTGAGTAGGGGATAAATTTTCAGCAGCAAAAACAAGAAAACTATGTCCTTGGAATTAGATAATTGCAAGTAAAGAATTAGATTGCGGTGTTTCTTTTATTTTATGCTGTCACGAAGAGGCTGGGTGGGAGCGCCTAAACTGAGTTTGTCCCCAGGCGCGAGAAGCCCGAGGTACGCCACTGTTTGAAGTGTCGTTTGTTTTTTGCAAAGAGCCGTCACGTCTTTTGCTGCAACATCTTAGTGTAGATAAAAATGCTGTTTGAAATCTACGTAGTCGTATTTAATTTCGTTCAAACCAGCACGAAAAATTCTTGTAACTAACCTTGGTAATGAAATGTCGCTTTTCTGCTACATCACACGTTCTTTTCTTACAGGCGTCACAGAGTTTCTTTCACATTGCAGTTAATTTGGGGAAACGCTATTTTTGTAAGCGCGGTCGCAGGGTCTTTACTTTGAGCTTTGTGCCTCGGATTGTGCTAACTAAACTCAAAACAACTACGTGATTCCATTTTTTCTAATCTGACGACTTTAGTCATGTGAAAAAATATCGTCTTTGACAAGGGCGTATGCAAGGGGGGGTTTTGGGGTTAAACCCCCCATTGAGCATGATATTTTACAAAACTTTATTACCTGCACAAAGGAGATTAATTGTTTCCGCATACTTTTTGCTTGTTAATTTGTCGACTTAATGTAAATACCAAGGAATAAATTTGCATGCAAATTTCAAGGAACATTGTTAATGGGCCAAAAAGTAATAATTATGTTTTGGTGGGAATTCGGGCTATCGTTTGCTTCCAGAAACCACCTCACCACTTTTTGCAGACCCTCCATCCACTACGCATCTTTAAGATTGTGTTCCGCGATTATTCACTTATCCGAAACAATTGTCTTTATTTTGTCTACTAAGGCTGATCAGCGCAAGCGCTGACCGCAATGGCTACATTACCAATTTCTGTAGCATTATAGAACTGTTGCACGAGTTCAAAAAGAGCTTTTTTAAACATGGAAGAATTCAGGAAGTTGATAATAACGTCTCAGCAGGAAAAAATGAAAACTAAAAGTTTGCTGGACTTATATGTACAATAAAAAATTGAAAGTTTTCTTGCGCACTTCATGCGTATTCTCAATTCTTATGTAGTTTTACAAAATTCGATCTTGTGCGCCAGCCGGTCCAGCCACACACTTTCTATGCTCGACTGCTCGTATTCGACAAGACACCAGCGCAGCCTCATTTTGCAGTTGTAAATTGCTCGGACGCAGTGACGAGTGTGTTTTACTCCCTGTTTCAACGTGCAGCCTAATATTTTTGCACTTACGAACTGCCGTGTCGTAGTGTTGATTTAGTGTTGATTGGATTTTCCTCCGATATCCTAGCTGGGAGCGCTGATAGCTTTTAAGCAATGGCGTGCGCAAGGGAGGGTTTGGGGTTAAACCCTCCCCCTTGAGCTTGATATTTTACAAAACTTTATTACCTGCGTAAAAGGGGATTAATTGTTTTCTCATACTTTTGGTTGTTAATTTGTCGATTTAATGCAAATACCACGGAATGAATATGCATGCAAATTTCAAGGAACATTGTAAATGGGCCAAAAACTAATAATTAGATTTCGGAGGGAATCTCCGTTATCGTCTGCTTCCAGAAACCATCTCACCACTTTTTGCATACCTTTCGTGTACTACGCATGTTTAAGATTGTGCTCCGCGATAGTTCACCTTATCCGAAACAATTGCCTTTATTTTGTCTACTAAGGCTGATCTGCGCAAGCGCTGACCCCATTGGATGCATTAGCAATTTCTATAGCACGATAAAACTGTTGCACGAGCCCAAAAACAGCAGCTGTTAAGATAAAAGCGTTCAGTCGTTTGATAATGTCTCAGCAGGGAAAAAGGAAAACTAAACGTTTGCTGGACTTCCAGGCCCGTAACCAGCTTGGGACACCAGGGGGGTACGAAGAGTTTTCTTAGAGGGGACAAATTTTTTTAACATGTGCAATAGTTTCAAAATACGTCCAACACATTTTTCCTGTGGGGCGAACATTTTTCGAAGGGCGGCTTCGCCACCCTGGTTACGGGCCTGTGGACTTTTATACATCACAAAAAACAAACATTTTCTTGCTTAATTTATCCGCTTTAGCAAAATTCGGTCTTGCAAACCAGGGTGTGCGCCAGCCAGTCCAGCTGCACACCTTCAATGCTCAACTGCCCGTATTTGACGAGACCTTAGCGCAGCCTCATTTTGTAGCTGTAAATTGCTCTGACGTAGCGATGAGTGTGTTTCACTCCCCTGTTTTAACGCGCAGCCTGATATTTTTGCAGTTATGAACTGCTGTGTCGTAGCGTTGAGTTTGTTTTTCTCCGATAGCCTAACTTGGAGCGCTGATAGTTTATATTCAGTGCAACGACACATAAAATAAGGGGAGTGGATGCAGAAAAATATGCATATTATGTCAAGAACTTCGCCATAACGTTGGTTTGGAAACATGGAAATGACGTCAATATGTGACGTCAAAAACAGCGCACACCAAGTACAAATGATCACCATATGACCCTGAACCAACCAACCAACCCATGAAAATTTTCTGCGTACGCCACTGGTCTTTGAGAACCGTGAATGACAATATTATTACTCCACCTTAATAATAGCCATGGGCGTCCGCAGGGGGGGAAAAACGGGCATTCCCTCCCCCTGGAAATTGAGACTAAGAACGAAAATTTTCTAGAAAAGCTGAAATCAGCAGCTCAGTTCCAATCAATTGATTTAATTCTTGCAATGGCAGCTTATTTACCAGTATGGCACTCACACTGCACTCAAGCCAGGTTCACTGTTTTGGTGTTATGCACTGATTAGCTTGCCGTTCACTCCTGTCCACTCTTATGCTTGCGAAGGCAGGCGGTCAAACTTGCGAGCGGTTTGTTCTACTGTAGGTCTTTATTGCGTAACAATAACATGGCAACAAATCTTCAAAGGTTCACTTCAAACAACGGTAGAAAGCGTATTCCCGTATGTGACCATTGAAAAGCACACATCTTGACAGGTATACTGCAGCGAGAGAGTGACTGCTGATAGCGGTAAGTCACGTATTTTGTATTGTGCAAAAAGCACGAATTAATCTGTAGCAATGCTTCCATAAGTTTGAAAAATCCATTGCCAGTGTGAGACTTGGTGTAATTAATGTGCCTGAGTAAATATCTTAATATCAAAATACGCTTATGCAGACTTCTTTTCGCACAATATAAAACTATGGGGCTTGTTATCTATGCAGGTTCGTGGAAATACCGAGTGAGCAAGTGCAAAGCTGTATTTGCTGTGGCGAGTTTTCACAATTCATTTGCTCATTCTTGTTAAACCTGCGTGGTGTTCTAACTTTAGTTAGTTGTCCAGTAGTCGTTGTCAACGTAGAGGTCTATTTCTCAGTGTTTGAAACAGTTTTGCGAGAGTGTTTAACTTCCTTGATTCTCTACCGCTATTTTTGTTCTGGACGTTGATTATTCTTAAGTTATGTCTTAGGCCAGGGGTGGCCAACAAGTCGATCGCCGAGTGTCAGTTGGTCGATCGCGCCTGATTTGGCATTGAATTGACAAGATACCTGAAAAGAACATTTTTCAATCAATACTCCTTTTTATTGCATTTTATGACATTTTCTACTTGTGACATTATTACCGACCGCCACCGGTCGATCGCGAAGTATCAAGAAACTTTCTAGTCGATCCCAGTCGATGATAAGTTGGCCACCCCTGTCTTAGGCTATTTGTGAAAAGTGATCGAAAAAAAGTACATTAGGTAGTTTATGAAAGAAAAAGCATTTCTGATAGTCGAAGTGTAGAAAACACTTCAGATAAGAGATTGAGAAGTGAGGTTCAATCCGCACAGACTAATGAGAGCACCACAAACGTAGTGGTGTATAGATCAAACTAATTCAGACTCAGTTGTCTGCAGTCATGGGCGTCCGCAGGAGGGGAAAACGGGCATTAGCCCCGCCTGAAAGTTGGGACGAAGCAAAAATTTCTAGATAACCTGAAGTCAGCAGTTTAATTCCGATTAATTGATTTATTTCTAGCTATGGTAGTTTATTTACCGGTATGACACTCACTGCACAAGATTCAGGTTCACTGTTGTGGTATCATGCACTGATGAGCTTGCAGTTCACTAAATCCGCTCCTTTGCCTGCAAAGGCAGATTGCGAAACTTGTGAGCGCATTGTTCTACTATTGGCCTTTGTTGCGTAACAATAACATGGCAACACATTTTCAAAGGTTCACTTCAGTTGTGGCAGTACCGTTTTGCCGCATGTGTCTGTTGAACCTTGAACGCAGACATCTTGGCAGGTACATGCAGCGATTGACAGCTGATAGTATAAGCCACGTACTTTATACTGTACTATGTGAAAAGAAACACTGCTGCCAACAAAGCGCATTTTTTGCAACTAAAGTTCCCTCTAAGGTGCGCAACTGCGCAGTACCACCACCAGACAGAACCGTCGCCAGAAAGTCTTCAATAGGGGGGCTTTACGTTTTTTCAGGGGGGCTTGAACGTTTGTGCAGGGGGCTTAAACGCAAAAACTCTATTTATAGTATTTCATATTTCAATTTGGGGGTTCTTGGATCTTTTTCTGGGGGGGATAAGCCCACCAAAGCCCCCCCGTGGCGACGGGGCTGCCACCAGACCATTGTCGCGGTGAAATCTCATTCTTGCGCACTTGCAACATTCCAAAACATTGGGAAAACACGAAAACGAAGAGAACCTATTTGAATTAGATGTGTACTTCGTTCGTATTTTGATAAGATTTTACATTTATTTTAATAATTCACAAAGTTTGCAATTCATTTAGAACTGCCTGCTAACTCAGTCTGAAATATTCATGCTCACTAAAACAAACATTTGCTCAGTATAGAATTTTCTTAGTAGAGCGAACACTGTTTACAACCGTTGCCATAACATTGGGCATTTTCTTTGTGGTGCAGAAAGGGTAAAGCGTTTTGTGTACGTCCATTTACATTGCATGGTCAGAAACCTGAAAAGGATAAGCAAAATGTCGACTTTACCCCCTGGAAAAATTTCTGCGGACGCCCATGATAATAGCGTTATCTGTTTTCATTACCATTTGCATTTTCTTAGATGCTTACAACGTTCACAAGCCCAGCAACAAAAATTTTGTACACGCGAAAAACTGAACTTTTCGCTGAACAAAAAAATGCACAGCAACGTTGAATAAAAATCGCCAGTTTGTCTTAGCGTCGTCAATCGTGAGCAACATAATCTGTGCGTTTACAGACATTCATTGTTGCATTTCAAGTAACATAATCAGTTGTTGCGCTACGTGTTTTGCTCAAATCAAAATGTTTTTGACACAATGTTACAATTCAACGGTCTCGCTGGGCTACCCTCCTACTTGCAAAAGAAGTTGTTGTATACCTAGCACCTTGGAAAACGCTCTTCAAAACCGACCAAGTTGAAAATGAATTTTTTTTTGCGGCTTAGCATACACGCGCATAGAAAGCAAAGCTTCTTTGTATTCCAAGGGTTGTACTGCTTGTAAGCAAACCTAATAAATGGTTGCGGTCATTTTTGTACGGAAACATCTCGTCATGTTTATTGTAATGCATCGAACCGCACTTTGCTTTGCAATCTTCGCCAATGAAGTTGTACTTTTGATAATTGCCTTGCAAACATTTTCCTGAAAAAAACTTACCAATATATTTTGTTTGCTCTCCACTTTCGTCACTTGAAACGTTTCGATGCATCTGCGTTACTTTGAGTTGTAAAAGGTATATTGCTTGACATCGGATGGAATTTGTGACATTACCTGGTGTAGGGACTGGGTTTGCAGGTTGTTGTAGAGGTCCCTACTAATTGAGGGGTCAACCTAGTTGTTGCAGGAGCACAGGTCGGTCTCCCAACTAAGCAACCTGACGTCTTGAAGTTGCTAAGCCAAAGCAAGGCAAATTAAAAGGCTCTTACCACTTTGTCCGCTAATAACTCTCCAGTGGTACTCTAAGTTGACTGCTTCTTTCGATTATATTCAGATATACAGCATACACTCGAGCGTGAAGTCAGAAACACGTAACGTAACGGTTCGATGTAGAGTCGGAATTAGAATGACGACGAACAAAAGCGTTGAGCGTTCGAATGTGCCACAGGAAACAGCGACCGATTGCGGTTATGTAGGTTTGCAGGCTATCGCGTCGACGGTCGGACTATTCGCAAACAAGTACATCGCGTTGAATCACGAATGGAATATTACTGGGAATTACACAGTAAGAATGCACAAAACATCAAAGCACTAATGTGTCCACTATACTGGTACTCCAGTCCAGAACCGTCGCCAGAAAATTTTTCAATAGGGAGGCTTGGCAGTTCTGCGGGGCAGCTTTGCGTTTGTGCGGGGGGGCTTGACATTATAAAATTAACCAAAATTCCACCTATATATAGTGTTTCACGTTTCAATTTGGGGGGGCTTGGAGCTTTGTATGGGGGGCTAATCCCACCAAAGACCCCCGTGGCGGCGGGATTGCTCCAGTCGCAAATCAGTAATTTCCCTACTCACTAAAAAACCTGTCTCCTGTGTGAAACTATTTTCGTTGAAGAATTTTACACTTTCACTAAACGAGGCACTGAAAGCACATTATTTTTGTTTTCTGTTACTCATTCAACGTTCTGCTGTTCAACAAAAATGAAATAAGGCTACTTTGCCAAACACCAAATGCTTTTTCTACTGTAAAACTCGCGTTTTGCGTACAATCGCTATGTTTACTGCTTCACAATAACATTCTAGTTTTCAACGTCAGTGACAACTGCTGAAAAAGTTCGCGTAATTTGTGGGCGTTGTCAAATCACAATTCCCGGTCACTTGAGGGTTTAGGTTTCCAAGCACGTTACAGTGCGTCAGCTCAATCTCCTACCGCCCCGTTTTGAAAACCAAACGTTCTGGGCAATCTACAGGAAAGTTTTCTCTTTGAGATGACGGATAAATCACTTCGCCAGGGGCGGAACGAGGGAGGCAAGGGGGCCACAATTCCCCGGGCGCCGAATCGCTATGGGTGCCGAATCATTGCGGGAGCGTCAAAAATCCCAACAATATCACAAGTGCTTTCTTCAATACAGTATATTTGCTTCCGAAAGGCCTCAGGTTCGAACACTGGTGCGCCAAAGTTGCTTCTTGACCCGGGCGCCATCTAACCTCGTTACGCCCCTGCACTTCGCGTTAAACTTGTTATCGTGAGTTTGCTTGAACATAATTTTAATCAACAAACCTCACTGTTTAATTTTCGTTCTTTTAACTCTACACGCAAAGTTAACGTTGACGAAAGTTTTGTTTCATCTACGTTTAAACCTGACACAGCCCTACCAAACGTCAGGAAGTTGGGCTTTTTTATCATTGCGATTTCGCTGAAAGTTTATTTGCCTCCATGTGTTTAGGTGAAAATTGCATGATGCCACTTTTTACAAGTGGCCATCGCCTGGGGTTGGCGTTGAAAATAATTTTCTTTTATTAACATTCTTACCTGACACCAGGGACCGAGTTTATGGGGGGACGGGGGGGACATGTCCCCCCAACTTTTGGACAGGGGGACATAATATCTTTTGCCCCCCCAATATTTTGTAATAAAAAGTAATGTATTTGTGCAAATTTCCCGGTTGCATTACTGTTGGAAACGTTTCCCCAGCATAAAACCAGGGAATAAATGAGAAAAATGAGCATTATCACTTTAGGAAACTGAATTCTCATGATTGTTGAAAATTGTGTTAGTTAATTTGAATTTCCGAATCGGTGTGCACATGAACTTCGCTCAATCAAGTATTCCTGCGCTGGTCTGTAGCTTGCAATCAGAATGCGGTTGCCACCAGGCGCGTAGCTGTGGAAGACAACGGGGCAATGCCACCCCCAATTTCAATGTTTTCAGGTTAATAAAATATTTGAAGTATAAGCCAAAGAAATACTTCAGTGCAAATCAACGAAACTGCCTCGAGGAACCTATCCTACTTCAGCTTTTAGTCGAACACAAACTTGTGTATGACCTTTTGTAATCATAATCAATGACCGCAAGTAAACACAATTGGAGTAACGTTTTTCACAGCGTTTTTTGGCGCACCAACTTGCTGTATCCCGCCTAGTGGTTATGTAAGCTTCATCACAGTTTTTAAATTACATGCGTGAATATGGCGTTGAGATAAATTTTATATGTCTTGAAGCTCAAACTTTGGCTAAGAAGCGATTCAGTTTCAAAGTCTTCTTCATTGCGCCATTGTCACTGTTTAGCAACAACAGCATTCATTCTAGAATCTAGATATTTATTTGTGATGACATGTATAGTGACGGTTCAATCACAATTATGTGGAGCCTTAACGTTTTCATCGATGATTTCCCTTTACCTTGCCTGCGAGTAAAAAATCAATATTTTCAAGATATTAGACTCCCACCTGCTGTTCATAAGCTCAGCGATTCAACTTTCATCTGATGTTAATTGCCACCCTATCCTGCAGTAAATTATTTGAAATCATTTAACTGCAACGAGAAGAGTCAACAGAAAAATCTAACGTAAGTAGCAAGATGCTTTTCATTTTGCAAGGGCTGAGGGAATTGACGCTGCCAGAACTTACAGATACTGAGATAACTTGCACAGGGGTGCATAATAAAATTTAGGGGAAAGCTCTCAGAAAGGGTCCCAAAACATCGCCATTGCGAAAGGTAGATGTGGTATTACGTGGATAAAAGAGTTAAATTTGCTTCACATTTCAATTTATGAACTAAATTCAAGAGCGTGAGATACATACAAAAAGAACAAAATTTTGTAAAGTTTTGCAGCTACACAATATTGAAAGCTTCCTCCTATGGCACATTTTCCCACAATTTTTGCTTTATTTTGAAAGACATGTGACTTTTTTCAGAGCTTCTTTGAATGTGGTTCTAGAGTGGTACATCACTTTTCAAACTATACAATGGTGCAAAGCTCTCAAGGGGGAGCACGGTACCTCTGAAAAAGAGGGGCCCGAGGCGACTACCTCGTTATCCTTCGCTAATATCTGTCCTTGAGCTTGCAATCGACCTTGTTAGCAAAGCGCATGTGACCAAAATGAAACCAAATTTGAATTTTTTCCCATTAGGGCTTCAAATTCCGCAGACAAGTTGTTGTATTTTCTAGAAGTACATGATTTGTACAAATTTAATTACGAGCAGTGCTAAGATATCTTTACATGCAGCTGAGCGTGGTCAGTAAGTTTTGTAATATCGTAATCAGAGACGGATTTACGCATAGGCCAAAAAGGCCATGGCTTAGGACTCCGCGCTTTTGGGGGCCCCGCACAACTCTTTCCTATGACGACTCAATATTAACTAAAAATTTGCGAAACTGCGCAGAGGCATAACTTCACAATTTACCTTGAAACGAGCGGAAATGCAAATGTCTACTCTAGACTCTTATCAGTACAGTAGCAACCACGACAATACTGTGCATCTGGGCGTAAGAGAGATTCAGGCCGTCTGTATGAACGCAGTTACAGGAAAATAATGAAAAAAAACGGTACTTGATTGATGTTCAATTTTCCGCTAACAAAAAGCTCGCAACAACGCAAGACCGCCTGACACTGCAAAACTTCGATCAAAAGCAATGTTGTCAGTATTGGATCCTACGTTTGGTTGCCTTTTACAAGATTTCCTGCAAACAGAGATTGCTTGTTGAAACTGTATATGTTAGTTAAATCAGCTTGAACAGTTTCTTGTGAGGTTTACTTGGAAAAACGTGTCTGCATTGCGCTGACTTCATATGGTTAACTGAGAGTGTTGTGACAATACTCAATACTTTGCTGCTGTGCAAAACTTGTTTTCATGCTGTTTACCATCGGCCTATGGCATAGAGCAGGGATCACCAAACTACGGCCCGCGGGCCAAATTCGGCCCTCGAGGCCCTTTGATCCGGCCCGCGAAGACATTTGTCAATGATGAAAAATAATATATATACGAAAAATTTGTTGATTTGAGAGATGTTAAATATCCCGAAACAATCATACTACATAGGACGTCCAGCCCTCGGGCTGTTGCGTAATAGCTTATGTGGCCCTCAGACAAAAAAGTTTGGAGACCCTTGGCATAAAGGATTAAAACACTGTATTTTGTATTGCTTGGAAAATGACAACTACAAAACAGCATAAATAAGCCCTGTATTACGGAAAAGTTTAGTTGTTGAGCCAAACTTCGCCGCATTTAGCTACATCCGAAGTTCCTACGTGAGTTCGACCATAGACGTAGCAAGGACGGTATTCACAAATCTAAGTTTGCTTGACCCCCCTATCAAAGACTTCTAATCCCGGTAT
>Ga0210059_1006579_pt1 | contig 18599 bp, 12 predicted proteins | sample Ectturendosymbi2_FD_188042 | JGI IMG/M metagenome (GOLD analysis project Ga0210059, IMG submission 188042) | Ecteinascidia turbinata endosymbiont from Florida, USA - Sample 2 (SPAdes) (version 2) | ecosystem: Host-associated > Tunicates > Ascidians > Unclassified | place: Key West, Florida... | reverse complement strand
TTTTACGAGAAACCCTTCGCGTTTCCCCCCTGTCCATGAGCTGAGAACGCGCTTTCCGACGATTGTCGTGACCTTGAAGCTTCTTGCGACCTGACGCTGGTGTGGGAGGTGCCGACCAGATGGTTCGAGCTTTTTCTTCGCTGATCTCCCTGGGATTGGCTGATCATGTTGTCACGTGACAATGACTTTGTGCTACGTCGCGAGGATCGAAACCTTGGTTTCCGGGGAGACTGCTGGGACTTTGCAGGAACCAAAGACTGCAACAGATTCCGCGAAAAATTTTAGAGTCTGCGACTAAGAAAGTGCACGCGCGTTAATTCTTTGTGCAACGTTTAAGGATTTATATTTTAGTCGATAAGAAACTACTATTACCGTTTGGAAAAGCGTTTTTCAATTCAAGTGTTTTTTGATGATTAGGGTACACTTTGAAACATAAATTTTATCACCCAATTTTTTGAAAATACGTTTTAGTTCAGACTTTTTTAAATTTATTTTTGATTTAAACAGGTTTATCAAAAGCTAGCAATTGCAAGATTAAGGTATGTTTTTTTTTTTAAAAGCTACAATCTGATGAAGATAACCGATGTTTGTCTAGCCTTCAACGCAGTTTGTCTAGAAAGCGGCAAGTATGATGTCTGCCGACAGTTATAATTTTTTCAAAATTGTGTTTTTTGACAAAAGATCTAAATTATTTGCCTCGAATGTTGCAAAGTGCCTTTACCAGCGGATTCGGCGAAGCTGGTCATTTCTCACAAATGCTGCATTTTTTCGAAAGCCGGTTGCTTTTATGCGGAAATGCATTTTTTCTAAACCGCGGAAATGCAACTCTCGATCAAAGCTAATCATCCAGGCAGATCAAACAGTGAGCTGGGCCTTATGTTGTGTCCGGCAATGATATTTGGTTCATCACGAAAACCTGGAATGCATCCTCGAGGCACTACAGTGCTACATCCTCCTCAGAGCAAACAAAAAATTGACAACTTTCACGATCGACACGTGACCATTGACGCATTCAGTGTTTGGAAATTTCTCCGCAAGACTCTTGCTGGTTTTCATCACGTGCATCTGTTGAGGCAGGTCCAGCAAAAATCACCCCATAAGCGATTCTGCAAAGTGACATCAAGTGCCTGCAGCCAGTGTTTCCCTGTAAAAATTTGCACTGAACAAATGTTTGTTTTCGTGAGCACGCAAATGCGCAAACACGTAATTGCGCAACCACGTAATTGCGCAACCACGTAATTGCGCAACCACGCTGACGCACAACCAGAGAAGCGTTTGAAGCGACAAAAGGGCTATGCTTGCGAGTGCGCGAGAAAATGAGATTTCATTGCGGAAATGATCTGGTGGTACTGCGCAGTGCGCAACTTCGATGGAACATTGCCTGCAGCCGAATTTCCAATAAATACTCTTCGGTCGTTTGTTTTTAACGTGCAGTTAATTGACACAAAGCTTGAATCGTTAGTTGCATGCATCAACCCAGATTTTTACTCCTTACCTGGAAAACGTGATAATAATAAACAAACATTTTGCCTACCGCAAAGTATGTTTGTGATTGAAATAAACAGAGATTCAAAAGGCTGTGTTGCGAGTCTGGTGGTGAGGGTTTTGGCGAACTGGAAAAAGAGCTTTTCACCTCAGAAATCTTTGTAAGGCAAAAACTACAGTTTACGCAATAGTTTTTCAATCCGTGTCAAATCTGAACTTCGATGTTACCCATTAATGCAAAAAAATGAAATTGACATAAAAGAACACGAAGTCCGAAATATTTTGTTCCAAATCCATTGTTTACGGAGCAGCATTTACTGTTTGTGCGAGGTACAAAATCATGTTTGTCTCACTGAAGCCATTTACATTCCTTGTCATTTTTTGCAATATTTTTGTATAGCAGTGGTTTCCTCAACTCTACTGTAACTCCAACAAACCTGTTCCGTACAGTCAGTGTCAGCTGAGAGGGTTCATCATCACTTCAATATTTACCTCGATATTCCTGATGTTACACGTCAGGGCAACGTTTTGTGGGGTACAAATTGAAATGTTTTGGCGATCCGATAGCAAGCCAGCTGCAAGACCTGTCTCCTTCCTTTTCGTTGCTAACATTGTGTTCAAATGTGATTCAAAGAACGAAGCACCACTCACGTGTTAGTGCTACGGGAACGTGCAAAAAATTTTGTAAAGCACAAAGCTACAGCACACATTTGGATGATTTCGTGCAGTGTTGTTCAGTTTAACCTTAGGGTGAAGTAACGGAGCATTCGTTGAACACGAAGGACAAACGACCGAGCAGCCCTCATTTGCGATATTGATCTCGCCCATGCTTATCATCTGCGTAATGGAAGAGGAGTCATTTAGGGAAATGCTCGACACGCCAGTAGTCCAGCAATCGAAGACGATTTACTTCGCCCTGCATGAGTGACGACAAGAAAACGATTGCATGTGTTGCCATCTGTTTCGTCGAGTTCAATTTAGTCACAGAAGTGCAGGACCTTAAAGAATCAAAGTATGTTCTAGTTTTGTGTCAGCTTAACTGGAACATTTGAAATTGAAAGTAGCTGCACGACTTCAGTGCAGCCCCAGAAATGAAAAAGTAAGTTAAGGCTAATGACGTTGATCAAATTTTTACTTTCCGTTGCTTCAGTGCAGCATTATCACGCCTGTCTCAGCGAGACTTTCGAATCGCAACAGTTTTCGTCTGTTTGCACCCGCGGTAACATTCACTTCGCTTCGACGGTTACTTTTGCAAAGCCGTGAAAATCACACGCTATTGCTGGAAAGGAAATTATGGCCTTTGACCTATGCAACAAAAAATGGCGCAGTTTTGTATTCCTGTTCATGTATACGAAAGAAGACGGCGCAGTTTTGATGATCTACATTTAGGGATAGGCACTTTGTTCCACTGAATTTGCATTACCTCAATGTGGCGAAAGAAACACAAGATTTTCGCACGTTGATTATTTCGTAACATAAACGGAAGAGGACATTTTCTTAAAACCTGTTTGGTATTTTATGCATTGAATTCACGTTAGCGAACAGATCAGATTGTTGATGTTAGCAAAAGTTTGGAAATCTTTTATTCTTCGCAGGGGAACAAAAGCGTGCAAACTAAGATATCATTATAACAACTCTGCAAACAGATAACTAAATTTTCAATTTTTTGATGAATAGAACATATCAGATTGTTGGAAGTATTTTTAGATTTAAGTTTTTGCAAGTAATAGACTTGTATAGTTCTTTTCTTGTAGCTGTGAAGTTCGTCTGCTGGGGATTTTCGTATTCGAAAAACGTAATTCGTTAATTTCCTGAAATCAATTAGAGAAAAGGTTTGAATCGATATATCCTCGTTTGTATGACGGCAAGCAAATTGTCGCAAGGACGTCTAAGCAATGTACAGTACTTTCAGTTGCGTAGTGAAAAAGCTGTTTCTGCTGATCGGTACTACAGCACTGATGAATATATTTTGAAAAACAAAGTGAGATTGGTAGTCAACAGTAAAAAACTCGTAGAAGATATACAGTAGACATCGTAGGCAGAAAATAGATTAACAGGTCAATTCAAATTGGTAGACTTTTACAGAGCTGTCTAGAAAATGTTTGGCTTCGTAACTATAACAAATGTACAGTAAAAAATAGCATGAAGCCAAAACAAACGTGCGTTCAACAAAGTGAGCAACAAAATAAACTTTGAGGGTAAAGTTTCATGATTTAAATTTGTTGCCGTTTATTTGCCAGAGTGATTTTAGATACATTCATACTCAATATGCCGAGTGACACCTGCATTGAGTTTACAAAATGATTGGAAATTTTTTTTTCATGAAATATATATTTTTTGTAAAATGTGAAAGGACAAAGCGACATGACATTTGCTGATAAACTATAATTTTGCGAAATGCGTTTTGTTCCGTTGATGCCGAAGTTGTTCCGGTGAAAATGACCATTTAGCGAAGATGTTTTTGTTGCAAATGAAACCTTGATTTGTTGTTGCACAATGTCGCAATACGTAATACATGCCGTTCGCGTGTGCATAATAACAACTGTGTCCACTCTTTGCCTTTCGCGGGTTTAAAATTGTTTCACTCCTAATTGATTATGATCCACACTCCATCATTTTTTTACAAATTGTCTCTTTGCCTTAGTTGTATCAGCATACATCACTATGCTGCACACTGTAAAAATTGCTGTCATGGGATCGTCTGGAGTAGGCAAAAGCGCCTTCATCAGGCGATTCAAATGGTGTACATTTGACGAGGAATCCAACGATCTTGTATCAGCGGCAGCTTCGTCGACACAACGAAACACCATCGCACGGTTTCCCTGTGCAATCACCAAATGCAGCGTTCTGCTAGAATGGCCATCAAGAAAGAAAAAATCTGCCAAAAATATGGTAGATATTGTCGACCTTTGCTTTTTGGACGTTCCTGCAATGGAACACTTCCCCGCCGATTCACTGGAAGAATGGGACTTTGATAGAAACGCTCGGATCCGATCCGCTGACGCTTTTGTCATCCTTTATGACGTGGCGAACTGCAGTTCGTTCAATTACGTAAAATTTGTCCTTCCAGAAATAATAGAAGTAAGTGCTTGCAACTTTTCTGGGACAATGTGCTAATAAGAGCGAATGCGCCCAGTTACGTATTCGACCACGTGAAATGAAAAAAGGCAAATAGCATAGGGTTAAACGAGAAATTTCTTGCAGTCCAGCAAGTGGTGCATTTCAACTGGAAAGAAATACTTGAGAAGTTTCCAAGGGGCAGGTAAGTGTTTGAAGTATCTAACACCTTTTGAAGGTTGCAATTGGAGAGACACGCTAATTGTCCACACCAATTTCGTTTTGAGGTTACCGGTGTGCCGGTACACTTGAATGCGGCATAAAAATTAACAGCTTCTAATGCATCTTTTCTGAAGATTTGCACATAAAATTTACAGCCATCTTTAGTAGTATCCTGGTCTTCCTTTTTTGAAAAATAATCTTTTCCACTGCTAATATTGGAAAAACGTCACTGCCTGTAGGTCAGCTGGTGTTGCGTGACCGAATGTTGTATCTTTAACTGGTCAACTCGCCCAGCTAGTTGTCATAGGGAAGATTGTGGTTTTATACAAATCTTGAATTTGGATAAGGGGAAAAAGAAGCAGCCATCAGGATAGGGTGGTAACTAATAAACTGTAATTAACTGCTAAGAAAAGTTGAACATCATTCGGTTGTGGAAATTCTGGTAATTTTAAATTGCTTGAAGTGCCCGTTTGAGTCAGTGAGAAAACGTTCGCCATTGTACACATAAGCTTGATTAACGCTGCAAAAAAACTATGTTGAAAGCATCTAGTGCCTGATGTTAGAAACCCACGCATTTGTGAAGATATTTGCAAAACCATTACATAAACGTCTCTGCTCAAAATGACGTTAATATTGCATTTATGCCATTTTTCCACTAGATGTTGGCAAACAACGGAGAGAAATTGGATAGAAATTGCTTCAAAGAGCCCTGTTTGAATTTCTGAAACAAATCTGAGGTCTAGCTCTGCAGTATTTCAATGGACAAGCTCAGATGTGGTTGATAATCTCTTGATTGTTGGTGATAAAGAATTGATTTGATGTTTTCAAAATAATTATCTAAATCAAAAATTAAAAAAAAGTCAGAACTACAACGTATTTTCAAAAAATTGGGTGATAAAATTTATGTTTCAAAGTGTACCCTAATCATCAAAAAACACTTGAATTGAAAAACGCTTTTCCAAACGGTAGTAGTAGTTTCTTGTCGTCTAAAATATAAATCCTTAAACGTCGCACAAAGAATTAACGCGCGTGCACTTTTTTAGTCGCAGACTCTAAAATTTTTCGCGGAATCTGTTGCAGTCTTTGGTTCCTGCAAAGTCCCAGCAGTCTACCTGGAAACCAAGGTTTCGATCCTCGCGACGTAGCACAAAGTCACTGTCACGTGACAACATGATCAGCCAATCCCAGGGAGATCAGCGAAGAAAAAGCTCGAACCATCTGATCGGCACCTCCCACACCAGCGTCAGGTCGCAAGAAGCTTCAAGGTCACGACAATCGTCGGAAAGCGCGTTCTCAGCTCATGGACAGGGGGGAAACGCGAAGGTGTTTCTCGTAAAAACCTCTGTCGCCCCAACAACCACCACGTCATGCGTTGCGGCTGATGAGCGAGCGGCTGCGGCTGCGGCTGCGGCTGCGGCTGCTGCTAGACGCCAGCAACGTCAACCTGTGTTTGTACTGGTCGGTAACAAGCGCGACCTGTGCTCGGCGGAACTCGTCGCTTCGGACGCTTCTCCGCAGAAGAGACATCTGGCGGAGAAAAACAGAGCCCGGATCAACAGCGAAAAGCAAGAGCAGAACATGGAAAAGCATCTTTCCTTCGAGTGTTCCGTGAAGTTCGACTGGAACGTTGACTACGTGATAAGAGAAACGATTAAGAAAGTCATCACCGCGAGAGGATTCAAAATAAAATGAAAGTGAATTGATTGCTCGCAGAAACCGTTGTTTTGACCGCACGCACTTTTCACTATCAGGACACATAACTACACAGCAAGTCCAGTTGAATTAAATGTCTGTCTTTTCTTCCACTATGGGAGAAAGCCATGACATGCGATTGCAGTAACCGGTGCACTTGGTTGTGCGTCGCTTCAGTGTTTACTCCTCTTTAGGATTGTCTGTGCGTAACAATGAACACCTACCACGAGCAGTGCCGGATCAACAATATAGCAAATATAGCAACTGCTACGGAGCCGGCGCTTTTGGGGCCGCGCGGTCCTTTATGTTAAAATTGTTCTTCACTATGCAAGGGTAGATATTAAAATTTAGGTGCCCGAGTCAAGCTTTCCGCAAGGGGGTCGTGGCATCTGTGGACCTTAAAGAGTTTAACCTTGACACTCGGGGAAGCAATGATTACATGATTCTCATTGGCAGCGTTTTGAGTTTTTTAGACGCTCTTTCGGGCAGTCCTATCGAAATCTGGACAAGTTTTGTAGTTTTCGATGGGGTACAAAAATTTGCCCAAATTGACCCATGGTTACCTGAGGTTCAACAAAATTCCTACACAGACATCCCTTCTAAGGTAACCTTGACTAATTTCGGCCAAAGGAGTTGGTTCATGTAGGTTCATTAGTAAGCCACGCAACGTTTGACCGAAGCCAGCACGGATATAGATCACACGAATACAAGCCGTGATGACACAAATCAATTTGGCGCGAATGGCTCCTACTCAGCTCGTGGTTTACATTGAGAAACAGGCAGGAGAATGTATGACGCCTTCTCCGTCAGAGGAAGAAAATTGGAGCCAGAAAGGGCCTGCACCTTGTTGTGCTCTTGTGGTGCAAGGTCAAAGCAGTTTGTTGAGGACATGATGAACCTTGTGCTTCTCTTTTCCTCATTGAAGTTTCTAGAACTTTGGCTTAGCCATAAAAGGCTTGCTCCTTGTTGTGCGTGCACTTATGATAAAAGGCCAAACATTTTATTGAGGACACGAACTTTGAGACCAGACAACGCTGCGGAGCCTGTCCACCACCAAAACAGGACAAAACGAGGTTCACGTGCCAACTGCCAACGATGGGAGCACTTGCCGGCATTGATCACTTTCAAGTTTTCTGCAAAGATTACTCATTCCCCTGGAATACTAACCCCGGGTGATTTCCACCCGGACAGGAGTGGTGGCCACGTGGTACCTAGGTGAAAATCACCCGACGTTATGGTTATTGTGAATTCGGGTAAAAATCGCCCCACGTTATGGTTAGTGTGAGTTCGGGTGAAAATCGCCTGACGTTTTGGTTAGAGTGAGTTTTTGTTTCCCTGTTGATCCCTTGACATTGTAAAAATTGACAAAGCCCCACTAATTTATAGTTTCATATTTCAATTTGAGGGGTTTGGTGCATTGTTTGGGGGGACCTAGCCAAGCAAATTCCCCCAGTGGCGACGGGACTGGCCGTATGTGAGACATGAAAGTCAATAGCAGTGCCGCGATCAATCTGATTGCCCAACAATTGTCGTAAAGCATTTGCCTATTTTGGGCAAGTTTACCTTATATATAAAAAATTTGTCCATTTTGGGCAAAGTTGATTAATGTGGCTGAAAATTGCAATGAAAATAGAAAAATTTCATGTCCCAACCTAATTTACTTTTATTGCAGATAGAACCACAGGACTGAAATGAGGTTCTGTTTAAACCTTAAACCAACCACCAATGACGTCTTCGGGCAGAATTTTTGGATTTTTCTTTACTTTTTCGTTCATTTGTTAAGAGCACTTCCCACATTTTCGTTTGGAAAATTGCTTTTGTTCTTCACCATATAAAAAATTTTCCAAAATCAATACGTTGTTTTTTTCTCATCGGATATGCTTGAAAAGACTTGCTAAGTTGTATAAAAACCCACGCGCGCGTCTAAACCTGTCAGTTAGTCCGGTATAAGCGGCTAAACAAAATCTGCCCATTTTGGGCAAGGACAACAACGGTGTTTCTGTTTAGAGGTTACCTGAGCAAGGTTAATCGGGGTTACGGCACGTAACACAAGTGTACAAAATAGGCTACACACATACGAATATTGTGTCAGTGGTAACTTGTGCGTACATGGGCGTCCGCAGGGGGGCAAAACATCTTAGAACCAAACATTTCTAGAAAAGCTGAAGTCAGCAGCTTAATTACGATTAATTGATTCAAAGTCTTGCAATTACAGTTTTGGCCGGTATGAGACTCACACTGCACTGTTGGTAGCAGCGTTAACTGTTGTGGAGTCATGCTGTGATGAGCCTGCACTTTACTCATGCCCGGTCATTTGACTGCAGAGGCATGGTGCGACACTTGCGAGCGAATTGTTCTACTGTTGGTCTTTATTGCGCACAATAACATGGCAGCAAATCTTCAAGTGTTCACTTCAAGTAAACATAGTAGTCGTTTTGCCGCATGTGACTGTTGAACGCAGCTGACATCTTGGCAGGTAATGCAGCGAGACAGTGACTGCTTGTAGGGGTAAGCCAAGTAGTTTTATTCATGTGTAAAAAGAAGTATGAGTGAAAAACAATCATCGCTGCTCCAACAAAGCGCCGCCATTTTTGCGACTGTTTCCGTATCATCCTAACATGAAGCCTTTTCTTTGTGGTGGAGAAAGGGTAAAGCGGTTTGTGAACATCTATTTGCTCTGCATCGTCAGCAACCTGAAAAGGGTAAGCAAAATTTCGACATTGTTCCCCCTGGAAAAATATTTGCGGAAGCCCGTGTGTGCGCACATGCGCCAACAACTGTTCACAGATAGCAATTGGCTCACACACGAGTCAAACAATTATCCCATGCACACCCATTTGTGTCGGAAGGTTTTTTTCCAGAGGGGGGCCGCTAGTGGATTTTTCTAAAAATTTTTCCAGGGGGGCAAAAGTGGTGAGATTTGCTTTTTCGCACTCGAACCTAAGAAAACAACCTTTTCTTGCTGCAAATTTCAAAATCCAGGGGCCTGGTCCCTTGCGGTGCCCATGTGCACACGATAAATGTGCACGCGATAAATCATGTGCACACGATAAATCTGCACTCAAGCAAAGCGACTGCACACTCGAGCGAAGTTACTTCATACGGAGAACTCTTTCATTTAAATTTTATAACAAGTTCAAAAGGTCTGTGCAAACTTGATTTCACCACTACAGCAATTATAGCACCAACCATTCAACCAAAATAAACTTGTCCAATGCGACTCAGCCAAATTCAAACTGGTCTCTCAACGTACAAAACTACACAGCGATTTACAATTGCCTGGGAACCAGCCGGTGACTACACGGCGCAAAAACGCGCTTATTTTTGTATTAACAAATCTAAGCTGCAACCTGCTTTTTAAGATTGCTCAAGTAGAAACAAAATGCCTTTTACCAATTTCGCATGCTTGATTCTTGCTTGGCTACAGTATTTTCTATGATGATTAATTTATCAGAAGCCATCCTAATTTTTTTGCATATCAGAAATAAATATAATCTATTTAAATAAGATTCCAGGTTTGATGATGCGTGGAGTTACGTGAAATCGATTTCAAGTGTTTCTGGTAAATCCCACTGCGTCACCTTTGCGGAGACTAGTTACGTATTTTGGACAATGTTGGCAGATTGCAGAGTGTGTTGTAGTTTAGTTGGGCTGTGTGTAAAATTACGTGCAACTTCCTAGCAGCAACGTTCAACTCATTTCATGCAGATAAAAACGTAGCTTCATGTAAATCACAACAAGCTTTGTGGAAGTGTTCATCTCGAAGTAATTTTGTGTCAGGGTATTTTTTGTGTACTTGCTCTTCTGTTTACTGTCATGGTTCAGATCAGCGTGATCATATTTCGAATGAATTTTTATCCACCCATTCCAGCGTAGCAACCAATACTCATGAAGCACGTGGTCAACTACTGCAACATGTTTCTTAACATATTTTGTGTAGATCGCTTCCAAACAACACATCAAATATCTTGAGAAAGCAGTTAACAAACATTACATTTTTGTGCGACAAGCCTTCCGATTTTTGGAATGCAATGGGGGATTCCATAGGCTTTGCAGCATAGGCCTAGCCAGGGACACGAAGGGAGCCGTGCTCTCAAAATTTCTAGCATCTTGTCGTTTTATGGTTTGATAGGCGGTCTCCCACACAAAAAACTGTTGCTCGCTTAAAGTCAAAAGATTTGTCCCAAAAAAAATTTAGGCTGGCTACGCTGCTGCTTTGTAGTTGGCTAAACGCAGTCGTTTTTACCACACTTTGTACTTTTTTCTTGCTAAGGCAATTCCTCTTACCCAAGTGTGTACTTTCCACGATGGGTGTAAGAAAGGAATCGATCAGCAAATTTTTAATAGGAAATCGATTTCACGTAAAATTACGCATCCTCAGTTCTTATTCAAATAGAAAGATTCTATTAGAAATCCGAAGATATAATTAATTCAAAGTTGACGTGACAGTCAATATGTAGTTGCGTTGTTTACTGCCACGAAAATCTCCCTATTCAATTACAACGTTTAATGCCCGAAGGTACGATGGTACAGGATGTCCCTGCATTACACCATAGCCTTGCGACAACAACTCAATTCAGCCTGCCCCGTGACCAAACACAGAGGCCGCTACGTGTTGTTTTATTTCCACTCTGACTGCTGCATTTGAATATGTACGTTGTTCCGTGTCAATATATTTTGCTACTCCCCACTTCCACTCATAAGTGCAGTTTGAATGACAATTACATTCGGTTACAAATTATTTTACATGTTCTTGACACAACGCAATGCGTAGTCTGTTCCTTTCCTGGATACGCGCTATAACTTTGTTGTACTGTCTATAAATCGATTAGTGACGTTATCGGCTCTAGCCATACGACCCAACTTTAGCCAGTCGCAGCAGCGATTTTTTCTGGTAGTGCTGATCTGTATAAATCGCGTCGTTTCGGGACGTAACTAATTCATTACGCTTTATTGTTTGCAATCGGACGGTGAGAGCAGAACCGTCGCCAGAATGTCTTCTTGGAGGGCTTTACTTTTTTTTCAAGGGGCTTGAACGTTTGTGTATGGGGGCTTGACCCCAAAACTCTATTTATTTATAGTATTTCATATTTCAATTTGGGGGGGGCTAAGCCCACCAAAGCCCCCGGTAGCGACGGGACTGGGTGAGAGTGCAATTATGCTGTAGTTCGCTAATTAATGCTGAGTTGTAATCAGGATTGCACGCTGTGAGTTTCAGCTGCGTGTTTCGTTTCTTGTAAATACTTGCAATTGTGCGTTTGGCGAATTGATATTTGTGGGCTTGACTTGTTGGCAAAGAATTCACGCTTGTGCAGCTTAGCCATGATGGCAGAATTCTTTGTTTGTTTGCGTTATGTTCCAGCTACTTATACTCGACGTTTGAGCGCAACAGAAGGTTGTCTGAATTGCGCAAAGTGTTTGCGCTGATCACCATCCGTGTACGTAAGCAATTTCTGTAAGGAATATGAGGTGACAGAACTGTTGTTTTGCTGAACGTATCGAGATGTCAGAACAGGCGAAAGGTTGTCAAGTGTGTGTCGAAAACTCTGTAAGAAATAGGTCTTTACAGCTCGCAATAAAGGGCTAGCTCCGAAACAGCTGTAAGCATAACAGAAAAAGCAACTACACTTCTACATAAAATCAAACAGACTTCATGACGCAGTGGGCAGGAGAGAAAGGAAGAAAAATATAGTAAAGATGACATATGCGAGCAAAGTTGGCGACCGGGGCAGTTTTATTTACAAATCAAACTAAAATACTAAGATGATGAACGTGCAGTTGCGGGGTGCAGCTTGCTACCATTTATGTGACCGCTTGAAGTTTCTCATTTCAAATTGCTGGTAAGGAAAATATCTACGTCAGTTTCATGGATTGCTATTGCGCAGTGTCAACAAAACAATTTAACGAAAAAGTAAAATCCGTTCGTGATCATCTGCTGCAGTTTTTGCGCTGATCACGGGCATGATAAACAAATAGTCTGTTTTTAAGAAATGCTCTCTGCAAAGTCACAGCAGTCAAATCAAGTAGTACACTTTTTAATGAAAATGGATTTCACGTAATTACATATATATCTTCAGTCCGGAAATCTTATTCATATATTATTATAAGTTTGTTATAGGTTGTCAAGGTTGATTATTATAGGTTGTTAAGACAATAATCACCTGGACAACTTCCACCCGGACAACTGCCATCGGACAACCGTCACACAGACATCTGTCACCCAGGACAACTGCCCCCGAGAACAATCACCACCTAGGACAACTGCCCCCGAGAACAATCACCACCTAGGACAAGAGCCACCGGACAACTGCCACCTATGATAATGCGTTCTACAAATCTCATACCAGCTATCAAATTCAATTTGCACTATCGTGATGCGGCACATACAGGAGTTCTCGCGGCATGGCGGTTGGGGACCACTGCACCGCCGCAGCGAAATCGTCGTCGCCAATGCCTAGGTGTCAGGAGATGTTATGACGTGCGGTTGGGGCGTTACTGAGAAAGCAAAGATACGAGAAAAAGGATTAAGTTAGCCTTGATTATTTACCGTGATTTCATGCAAACTGTTTTTTCAAATTTTGAGAGGAGGAGGGACAAGATAAACCGAAAACAACTGGAGCCCTAACGTTTTTAGTCTACGGTCCAGTGTTATCTCTTCCCTTTGTGCAGAGGACTTTTGACTGAGATGACTGAAATGGCTTTGTCTGGCGAGTAACGTGTAGTGACTGGGGCACAATTGGATTTCATAATTTTTGAAATGAAAGCAGCACCTTGTGAAGTTCAAATAGCTGGCAATAAGCGTAGAGAATTCAGTATTTCCTAGGTGACTGTTGTCCGTGCGGTGATTGTGGTGGGGGGCAGATGTCCTAGGTGGCAGTTTCCAGGTGGCAGCAGTGATTACTATAAACAGTTTGTAGTAATCACTGGTGGCAGTTATCCCGGGTAGCGATTGTCCTAATAAGTGGCAGTCGTCCGGGTGGCAGTAGTCCTAGATTTAGAACAGCTGATTAGCATTTCCACACTTGTGACCAGATGCGTAAATCAAGACGTAGAACGCATGCAAGTGAACTGGAGACATATCCGGAATTACAAAGGGTGTAATGTCATCGGAAAAAGTAGCAAAAGTAACTTAGGAATCCGGCAAAGGTTGTAACAAAAGTGCCTCAGCTGGATGTAGCGTCGACAGTTTGCCGTCATGTTATAAATATGATGCCTCATCAGAGGTAATAACAAGAAATACATCCTATGTGGCAGATGCACCAACTCACATTTCATTCAAAATAGGTGTTTCGCTCAAACAAAGATGGTACCTTTTGCAGAAATTGCCTGAAACTTACCTTCTCCGTGGTAAAAAAATACTTTACCTTATCCAAGCATTGGCTAACAGCAGCTTGAACAATAAGACAAGTGTAACATATATTTTTCAATTAGTTAGTTATTACTAGGGCAACCAAAAGTCAATAAAGTCAAATTTTTTCTGCTTTTTTGAAAGCTTATGAAACGTCCATAAACCAAATTTCACGCTCATACCATGAGGGAATCCCAAGTTCTTAGGTCAAGAAAAAATCAAAATCTATCATTACGTTAAAATTTATTGTTGGGTCAAATTTTTCTTGCAACATAGCATTTTTCTCTTTATCGACATTTTATTAAAACTACAACAACAGATAATGATATGTTTTTGCAAGTTTAGTTACAATTCTGTAATATTAATGGATTTGTTGCGATATCTGAAGTAATAGTATTGTTTTGCCTACTACTGGACAACTGAATATTATGTAGGATATGTGTGGTAAGGCAGGAAACGTGGTCGTACAGTACTTGGTTTGGTAAATGCTCAATCCATTATGCATATGTGTTTCAACTTTATGATGTTCTTAGGTTTGACTCTACTGTAGTTATTAAGGTACTTGTCAATACATCATTACTAAAGCTAAACAAACACCTTTTTTGAATTTCGGAGTATAGTGCATAAATGAATAATATGCTTTTGGGTTAACTTCCACACCTAAGGTTGAATTATTTTGCAATTGAAAACGCAGAAAATTTATAGGTCAAAATAAAGTCAAAAAGTTTAAATTATAAAGTCAAAATTTTATGTTTTTAGGTCAAAAAATTGGTTGACCTAGTATGACACATAGTGACATAGCAACGTTCCGATGAATGCCGAAAGATAACTACTAAAACCGCTTTTGGTCTGTGGTTGCCGTAAATGATGATATACAAAGCTACATTTTGTAAAGTAGTGCAGGTTAAAATCATCAGGAGCGTTCTAGGCTGTTACCACGAATTACAAGTTCAGAGTTAAACTGTGACAGTAGTTCCTTCATCTTTTTCCTTGCCTTTGCCAATGTGTCTAAGTTCTGGAAAGGAGATTCAAGCTTGTCGAAGATCACCAACAAGAATCAAATTTTGAAGAGTGAAAAAAAGCTTAAGCTTCAGTCAAAGTCAATAGTGAGGATCGATTTTGACAGTATATCGAATAAGAAACAGACACACTTTTAGCTTTTCAAAGCGTTTCTTGCTTGATTTATATATTATGCAACAGGCGCTATAGACTTCATAGGGTAATGTTGTCGTGTAACGTCGAGTATTCGTGGAAGAATACCGACACAAGAAAGCTAACAACAAACATAAAGAAACAGTATCGAAAAAGTCTTCTAGTTTCGATTAAAAAATAGGAATTTTTTGATTTGGACTTTTTTGTCGGCAGTGTCACAATAGCGCGGGGTTTAGGTTTTTTTAGTCCGCGTTATTGATTCCTGGCCCCAACCACAAGGGGCAGTTTTTTGTTTTTTTCTTGTACAAAAATCCAGGCAAAATCCGCATCTTTAGAACCCTTGGCTTGCCTTCTAGCGTTTGTGGTTAGAAAGTTATGACCCAAAACCAACAAAATAATTAATTAATTAATTTCATCCCCTAGAGGATTAATTATGTAATATGTTGGATTTAGGTCATAACTTCCAAAACAAAAGCGCTAGATGGCCATTCAAGGGCTTTAAAGATGCGGATTTTTGCCCAAACGTTCACAAAAAGGAACAAAAATTGCCCCTTGCGGTTAGGGCCCAGGGTCCGATGTCCTATACCTAAAATGCCTAAACCTACATCTAATATTACGTCACCAACAAAAACGCTCCAATCCACCAAGGTTATCTTTTGCGGGACTAGACGTTTTACAGAATTTTGCTTTTTGGCCATACGTTTGAACCAGAAAGACTAGAAAGCCAATCAAAGTCTCCGAAGACTCATATTATAGTCCATAGTTTCCAATAAAAACTTGAGTCACAAAAGTGGTTGTTTTGCGTTTGCGTCCAGGGCCTGGTGACTTCGGCCAAAAATGTGTAAACCTACCCCCATTATAACGTCACCCACAAAAACTCAATGTCCAAAACTTTCAAATTTTTAAAATCTAAAATACAAGACTTTCCGCATCTTTAGAGGGTTTGGTCAGCTCTATAGTTATATCGGTTGGCAAGTTATGACTGGACAAGTCTCTGGCACCATAGTGGCTTTGCGATCCATAACTCTTCGTGAGTATATGATGGTTTCACAGCCAAACAAAAAACTTTCAATACATGTGAAACGGTTGAGAAATGGCCATTATCATGTCAATGGCACAGTGAAAGATGTTGCCAACACCTGTTCTATAACTGCACTTTGCAGCACGTAATCATGGCGTTTAGCCGCCAATTTGTGCACAGCGGAACTATTTCGTTGGGACAAGTTAGATCGTCAAGACAAATGACAAGGAAATATCAGTCTTGCCGTAACATTGTAAACCTTAAACTTTTTGCTAGGTGCGTTAGTGAATTTTTTGTGTTAATGAATTTAATGAATCAAACCTGCAACGTAACTTTCAAAGGCTCAATCAAGTTAAGTACAATGCACTAATTTACAGTTTCAACCCTGTTAGCATAGGCCAACAGAATTCGTGACACTTGCTTAGTCACGGTACGCCTGATTCCGCACTCCTGATTAATGATTAATGAAAAAACAATACGCCTGAGTAATGATTAATTCATTTCCCAGGTAGTTAACGTAATATTTCAACATGTTGAAAACAATGTGACGTGCGTGTAAATTACAGTTTCTTGAATGATGTACATTTGAACCCTATCTAGCCTCTACTCTCATTATGACGTTATTTTGAAGAATGTTGGCAGATTGCAGAGTTGAATATAGATTATGTTTTTAAAATGGTATTAAATGTTTTTTTGGCAGAAAAACGGGAGTTGTTTTATGATGGTGAATACGTAGGTGTATGTAAAGCATAATCAGCCATTTTAAGTGCTCAGTTGAGAATAACTTTGTGTCAGAGCTTGCTTTTCTGTTTATCTTCATGGTTCAGATTAGCGTGATTGTAGTTCAAAGCTTTCTTTCAGCAAATATCAGAGTAGCAACCAATATTCATGAAGTAAGATGTCGACTGTTGGAAAGTAATTGTAAAAGTTTTTATTACAGATCGTTTGTAACCAAGTCAAGCCGACGAACAATTACGTCTGAAGGAGTGTGGTGCAGAATTCGACAGGGTTTCCCGCAGGCCAAGTCCAATCCTTTAGTACCAGACTTCTTGCACTTTTTCACTAACAGGCTAGAATATATTGACATGCAATAGGCATGACGGACAAGACCGAATTTTTTATTTGATATCTGAAAAAATCAGATATCAAGGGGGGTTATTGACCGAAAGGTCCAAAATGGGCAAACTTTGTTTATTCTCCAATACTGGACTAACTTGAAGGTTTAGACGCGCGCGCCGGTTTTTGTACAACTTAGCAAGTATTCTCAAACTCATCCGATCAGAAAAAACAACGTGTTGATTTTAGAAAACATTTATATGACAAAGAACAAAACCAATTTTCCCAACAAAAATGTGGTAAGTGCTCTTAACAAATGAGCGAAAAAGTAGAGAAGAATCCAAAACTTCCGCCAATGGACGTGATTGGTGGGCGGCTTAAGGTTTAAATCGAAACTAACTTCAAGCTTGTTGTTTTATCTGCAATAAAAGCAAAGTAGGTTGAGACATGAAATTTTTCTATTTTTATTGCAATTTTAAGCCATATAAATCAACCTTGCCAAAGATGGACAAATTTTTAACGATAAATCAGGCACATAAGGTAAACTTGCCCAAAATGGGCAAACGCTTTACGACAATTGCTGGGAAATAAGTTTGATGGCGGCACTGCTATTGACTTTCACGTTTCACGTACGGCACTCGGCCAAGTAATTGGACACATGTCCAGGCCCGTAGCTAGGGGAAGGCAGCGAAACCTCCCTAAAAAGTTTTGTCCCCCTGAAAAAATGTGTTGGACATAATTTAAAACTATTGGACATAGTTACAAAAATTTGGGCCCCTCCCAGAATCGCCCCGCTTGTGTCCCAAGCTTGTTACGGAGCTGCACATGGCCCATCCAGAAAATCATCTTCTACACAATGTTAACGCTCAAGTGTGCTTTGCAACAAATTGCATGCAAATGTTTAACACTTTCCCTTCCGGTATACATGTACATGAGAATTTCTAATTCCATGCCAATAATGGCCTGATGGAGTACGAACCCCTGTTTGTAAAGCGGGGAGTCAGAGATTGCCTTCAGCTAACGCGAACTCGCGTGTAGTGGAGCGGGATGTCAGAGGTTGCTCAAAAGCAAACCCGAATTACATAACTTACACTGTTGGCATTCATAGCCAAAGTGGCTAATAAACGAAACCGTGGTAAAAATTACCAAAACTTTCACCGTTGGCAGACTTGGACAGAAAAGGTCAAGAAAAAACGTCAAACATCAATGGAAAAAGCTTACTTGGCATTTGATTGTCTCAATTAGCCTGTTTACATGGCCCATTTCATTGTGGCCTATTTGTGGCTTTTGGTCGATTGTAGCTTTTTATTTGCTAAGTCACGCTTGAGAAAGCCACACTCTTAAACGTGACTCAGAAAATAAATGCCACAATTGACCAAAAGCCACAATTTGACCACAATGAAATGCGCCATATAAACAGGTTGTTTTTTTTTTTATTTGTTTGTTTGTGAGCAGACACGAAGTCCATAGTATGAACACACACACTCTGCAGAACGCAGGTTGATAAAAACAGACAATACAGAACGTAGTACAAGACATTGAAGCCGGCGAAATCACAGGGTTACA
>Ga0210059_1006578_pt1 | contig 18600 bp, 11 predicted proteins | sample Ectturendosymbi2_FD_188042 | JGI IMG/M metagenome (GOLD analysis project Ga0210059, IMG submission 188042) | Ecteinascidia turbinata endosymbiont from Florida, USA - Sample 2 (SPAdes) (version 2) | ecosystem: Host-associated > Tunicates > Ascidians > Unclassified | place: Key West, Florida... | reverse complement strand
AACAAGCCACCTCTGCACGAAGCATACACCGTTACTTTTGTCGAACAACCAAGTTGTCACTCTCTGGATATCTGTGAAAATAGATGGTATCACCTAATTGACGCGCAAATCAACATTCAGAACATGATCCTCCCCCATGTGAAATAATTATTACGACGCTTTGTTGTTTGACTCAATCCGATGTTGTCTTCTGCTTTGTGCGCTAGCTTTGCTCTCAACACAGCTTGCTTACTCCCAACGCAGCGTTTAAAGCGAACTCGTGGCAGGTTTAAATGCGTACCACAGAGACTTACTGTCCGCACATGACTTACTATTTTTCTCTACCGTTGTTAGTCATTTCACCAAGAGTTAGTTTTTAGTTGGAGAAATTTTTCAGCCATTAGCATCAACTAGTTAGATGTTTCAATCATTTATTTATTTGAGTAAACGTCTTTTTAATTTTTGAGTAAACACTTATTTCATGAGTCAGTTTTTTTTTGTCGCCACTTGTATTCTTGATGTCAGGCAGTCTGTTAAGATGTTATGATTTATGAGCTTGTATTACGAAATTTCGATTGTAGTCTTGAGTTTGTTTTTTTCTCTGCTGTTACTTCAGCCTTTCAACTTTTCACCTGTAAGCTTTGCTTGCAATTTTCAGGACTGAGGATGCGTAATTTTACGTGAAATCGATTTCCTATTAAAAATTTGCTGATCGATTCCTTGCTTACACCCATCGTGGAAAGTACATACTTGAATAAAGATATGTGCAAGTTTGAATCATCGCAAAAAGACGAAAGCAGATGGCAGTAGACTGATTCCTCGAAAGCATACAGAAACACTAGTGCTTTTAAGTGTTTATGAACAGGTGGAAGAAAAAAAAAATTAAAATGCTTTTGCCAAATTTTTTGGGGCATGCCTGCACTATAAAGTGAAATATCACACAAATCAAAACTGAGATACACTTAAGCGGACACGAACGTTAACCCTGTAAAACTCATATTCCAAAAAAGGAACAATCGTCATTTATGGACAAAACTTCATATCTATGGTGTTGTCACAAACATTTCTATGATTTGGAAGAATGGCGATCAAACGTACAGACACGATAAACATGGAGTCCACTTGACCTTGTTTTTTCAATTTAACTTTAATGGTAACACGTTTTAGGCCAGTTAGTAAGTACGAATTTGTGGTAAAGAAACATCAGTCATTGAAGCAGTGCATACCATACATGTAAGCTTGTTCAAATTAGCTAATAGGCGGGCAACTATATTTATCTGTACAAAGGTCGAGCGCTGCAGTAAAACAAGTCTAATCCTGATAAAACGCCAAAGAACCTGGAGCGATTTGTGTAGGCAATCTCCGCGGAAACATTTCCTATGTAGTCTTTATCGCCTGCCACTATATACCAGGGCCTCTGTAGAGATGGCTGACTGAAGACATCTTCGAACGTGTCCTTGAAAAACAAATTTCAAAAGGGTTTTCGTAACACTTGATTTATATGAAAAACATGGCCTTTAACTGAAGAGGAGCGGGAGGAAAATTATATCAACCAAGTAACAATAGAGAAAGTTCTAAGAACGTAGCTTTTGCTATAATGAAAAACGATTGTTTTTTTCAGTTTTCTTTGCATGAAACATTTTTGTGTTCGGTTATGAAACTAGGCAATGAGCCGAAGCAGGAAATTTGGTATAATGACGTGCTAAATGTATAAAAGCACCAAGTTTGGTTTCCGAAAACATAATTTCACTGGAGAACAGAACGAAAAAAATGCAGGGATGTGAACTGGTTTTATTTGAATAAGAGCTGATGATGTCTACTTAGTAGGCGAAATATATATGCTGTAAGATCTTAGTGTCTGATTCTTTGCTGGGAAAGATTTCTTTCGATAGACAGATGTGAACTGAATATTGAAATATCTGAAGCATAAACGTAACCTGTTTCTGCATAAAAATTTTAAACGCAACAGAGGCAGTACCCATAGTGCGTTGGTCTCTACAAAATACGCATGTTTTTTTCCGATTATGCGTTTCATAATTTGACAAAAATTTCTCATTTTAGTTCAACTTCAGTACATACGCTCTTCTTAGCAGTGAAAAAACACTATTTATGTCTTATTAATTATATATAACCAGGTTTTTTAAGGCGTTTTAGGGACCCGATTTGGGCCCCTAGAATTGAAAATCGGGTCCCTAGAATCAGAGAAAATTATCATCGGGTCCCTAAAATCAGAGAAAATCGGGTCTCTACAGATCCATACCGGGAGCCTAACATTTTCCTTAAAAAAAAAACCTGATATAACCTTCTTTAGTGAAGTCAAAATATGACTGTTAGTGCGGCAAACTCTTCACAGAACCGTCGCCAGAAACTTTTTGACAGGGGGCCTCTACATCTGTGCAGGGGGCTTGACATTGTAAAAATTGACAAAACTCCACTGATTTGCAGTGTTTCCTATTTCAACTTTGGGGGGGCTTGGAACATTGTTTAGGGGAGCTTGTGGCGACGGGACTGACTCTTCAGGAAAGATAATGTTCCATTTTAATGGAACGGAGAGAGTCACATCCAGGAAACATTGCGAGGGAGTGCAAGGAAGATGACATTCGCCATATGTTTCCCGGTGGAAGGATAAGGCTTTGAGCTGCTGCAAATCTTTCGTTACAACATCTCTGAAACGAAGTAAGGGTCGGTCAGCAAGTTGATAGCCTAAGCTCCGTCCACCTAGAGGCTGCTTTGAGTAAACCGCACTCTTGAAAGGTAATAGACATGAACAGGCCAGCGCATGCGCTTTGTTTTGAGATAAGAAAACAGGACTCTATAGCCGACGCTGTGCAAGATGACCTCATTCCTGTTCTTGTTCATCTATGTGACAACGCAAATACTGCGGAGGTATTACATGTGAAGACGTTTTGATTTTCTGCCCTGCCGCATGTGTGTTAGCCACGTTTCGGAGCTGCAATGAAGAATACGTCTTTTGTAAACCTTGTAGATGTGTTTTTTGCGCGCAGTGTGAGGTATTGGATTGCTCCAGGGCCGCAACCAGTTGATATTTGCGGGGTGGGCAGAGTCACTGTAACTTGTTGTACCTAACAACTAAACATGTCATTCAAAATATCGGAGGAAGCAATTTCCCGGTTGCCCCCCTCTGATTGCGGCCAGGTTGCTCCATGAGGGTAGCAGCTGCTTGGGCAGCCATTGAAAAAAATCCAAGCAACAGAACTTGCCAAGTTTTCGAGTCCAGTCTCTTTCTCGATAGTACGTGCCAGAGACGTAAGCATTGCACATCATCTGGTACATTACAATGGTCTGTTTGTTTGCTGATAACCAAAGAAAAAAACTCACAAGCGGCAGCAAAACGGTTAATTTGACAATTTAGGCCCGTTTCATTTGGTGAAACGGAATCAACCTCATTGGCAGACAGTAGTTCAAGTACCAAGGATGTGCCAAGTTATGGTTTTGGCACGTAATCTCGCAAGGTTGAACAACCTGCCGTCTGTGAGGTGCGCAGAAAATCTTCAACTGTGATTTTGCTTTTGCCAACACCACGGAAGGCATGGTAGACAGACCCGTAACTAGGGGGCACAGGGGGCGTAACCCCTCTGGAAAAATGTGTTGGACATACGAGTTGGACATAGTTTAAAAAATCTGGACCCCTCACAGAAAACTATTCGCTTCGCCTAGTGTCCCAAGCTGGTTACGGGCCTGATGGTAGACTACATCAGAAAAAAAGATTCAAACGGGGCTGGAGCCGCAACACAGTCTTGCACTATGCTATCCTTCAGTTTATCGAGAGATGATAGAGCACCTTCAACATGTGATGCGTGCTCATACGACGAGCCTGAAAAGTGTGGGCGAACAGAATATTTTTTCTAGAATGATTTATAGCCCTTTGCTGGACATACAAAACGCTTTGGTCAAGTCAACAAAGACGGTGTGCTGCGCATTGTTGCTCACGGTTCTTGTGGATTTGGCGCAGTGAGAAGACGTTCGTAGTAAATCTGTTGCTACGAAGAACCCGCTGCAATTCAGGTAAAGCTTCTCCACAAGACATTGGGTACCGTATTCCACGACCCTGACGGAGACTTTCCTTGTCACATTTAATAGAGACATTCCTCCACAGTTGCTGCAATCTCCCTTTTCACCTCTGTTTTTTACGTACTGCTAATCTTGGCGTCCTTCATTTCTTTCGGAAAACAACGTTCATTCCAACACTTGCAAAGAATGTTGTACATCATTGAAACAAGGCACAGGTGTAGGAGCAGGCAATTTTTTTGGAGGTGCAAAGGATATTTTTCCCAAATTTCCTTAAATTTGCGCGAAAAATTTTATGAGACAAACTTCCTCCCTATAAATTTGCTGTAGCTGTTGGCACATTCGATTTTCCTCTACCATGTTACCATAGACATTAAAATAGAAAGTGTGGTATTTGAAATTTGGTTCCTAATAACCCAACTGAAAAAAATACGCTAGGCTGGGCAAGAACATTGTCAGAAGGCAAGAAGCCAGCTAACTTAGTACTCTGAGCGTCTGCCTCAAAGTTCTGAGGGTTGGTGTTCCATTCACATTCCAGCTGTTGCTGTCAGCAAGAAACCTCACATCTAGCTGAGGTCATATATGCAACATGCAACAAAGTGTATGGCAAAATGTGTTTGTGAAAGCGCGTAAATGAAATCATTATTTTGCCCAAATTTTCAAGTGAGTCAGTTACTCATGAGCTCTCACATACTAAAACACGAAGTTATTAGAAACAGTTTACTGATTTTATATGTATCTAATGTGGTTTCTACGACATTATGAACTTTTATTTATACACTAACTAACAAAGAAATATAATTTCATTAGTACTGTTGAAAAATTTGGGAAGTTCCTTGCCCAAAGTTTTTGAGATTTTGCCCACAAAACTTTTGGATGTGCGCTTTCACCCCCTGCACTCCCAGCTCCACTGAAACAAGTGCAATTCGCTTGGAGTACCATTCAATCTTATCCATCAAATAAAGCAGAATGTTGGCATTGTTGCAATTTTGCAGCCATCCAGAAAAATACTGCAAGGTCGTCGATTGTTTCAGAATTAGCTAACAGAACACACAAAAGAAGCTTGGTTACTGCTTAATCAACCATTCCTGATGTTCACGAAAACTCACTAACGATTTCAAAATATTATCTGAACTGTTATTACCACAACATTTCGTAATTGCATATTTCTAGTGACTTTAAAAACGCTTTTGAGTCTAAATCGGATATTTTCAGGTAGCCCGTTAAATTTTATACATTGTGTCATTTGTAGGTCTTCATATGTACAATGCATATTCCTTTCGATGTAAAAACAATTTTTTAAAATTTTGCGCATTTTCTATATGATTTAGAAAAAGGTTGAGCGAACTTAAAATATGTGATGGATTACTTGTGGCGATGAAGCCGTTTTCTTCAATGAAGTGCTGCCGCAAGACAATTGAAGTCAGATGGTATGTAATATGGAAAACAGAAATGGGGAGAACTCTGCTAAAGAAAGCTCATCAAACTGATCAAGAAAAGTTCAATTTTTCTGCTAACAATTTCGCACAAAAATAAGCCAAGACGTCTTCTTTGGCGGTTCACACTGAAAAGTAAGGAAAAGTACTCCCTCTTCCTTTGTAAAACTTTGGGCGATGATGTTACCCTGCGATAGTTAGACTGCGGCCACAGGAAACAGTGATCTTGATTCCAGAGCATTTTATATTGAAGCCAAACCGATTTCGCAGTATCAGCCGTAGCCCGTAAAGATATTCATTCTAATGTCAGCGGTGTCATGTTTTGTGCGACATTACTTATAACCATGTGCTCAGCCAAGGTTTTCTTGTGTTAAGCTTTTGTGAAATGTTAAATATTGTTGTAACAATACAAAACAACCCCTTGGAATAGAAGACGCAGATAGGGAAGTTTAAAACTGTCAACTCAGAATTGGAATTTCTACATTGTTTTTGACTTGCTGAAAATTCACATCGATTTGCAAGATAGCAAGATATGACAACAAGTTTCATCCTATACCCCCGCAAAACATCATCTGTTTATCAGTAACATAATACCGGCTAAATGGTACAGTGGGTTGAGCAAGCTGATAAACTATAGGTTCGATTCCCGGTGGGGGCGAAGACTTGAATGAGCTTCGTGCTCGGCGTTAAACGGGTGGGTGCTAGGAAAATGTTCACGCGCGGTGCTGCCATTGACTCGCCACTAATGCAGCATTCACACTACCGAAGTTTCCGTGTGCCATCGGATGAAGCAAGTGGAATGGGCCCCGCAAACCACTCGCGACGCTCCAAAGTAAAAAAAAGGAGCATAATGAAATTGGACCTAACGCATTCCAAAGGCAACTTGCAATATCTAATGAAACCTCTGCTAATATAAACTCATTTCAGCCATAAACAAATACAAACTACGTGGGTTTTATGCCTGACACAGCAACAACTGAGAACTTGGTTGTGATTGCAATTACTGCTGATTGTTCAATCTTTCTACAACAAGTTATTACAAGCAAATGAAACGGTGGAGTTGTAAGTTCTTACGGTGAGGAAAAGAGCCAATGCAAAAACTCAACGTTGTTGCGTTTTCGTTAGTTTTATTCTTATTTACCACATGATCGCTTACCTTGCATGTAACGTGCTGTGACTCCCTTTTACAACGCCGATAATTTTATTTGTGTTGTTGCTGTAGTTTATGTTCAGACACTGTGGAAAGTGACTTACGATAAATAAAAACTTTGAAATTATTTCTGTCACCGTGCTTTGTTTCGCTTCCACACACAATATTTATTTTCAGTGATTGGACACAAAGCAATATGTCAATACAAACACGTAAAATATAGCTTTCATTCCCAGAGATTATACAAAATGAGTTATATTTGTTGTAACCTTATCATAACTACGCGATTTGGAGACGTGTGTTGTTGTATTTGATGCATAATACACTTAAAAATATTGTCGATTATTGCGAGGATAATGTTGTGAGTTGAGTTAAACAGTAGCTTTCTTTCAGGAGAAGTAAAAAGGTTTTTATTAAGACAAATAGGGGCTTGGCATTTTTATACAACGTAGGTAAAATATGCGTCTGATCGCCAGTATACTCAATCGTTATTTGCATTCTAGTTTAAAAAGATGCCGCTTCTTTGCCGTTTCTAAAACAATAACACACTTATTCAATAATCAGCAAACTGCATTCTTGAGTATTGCAATCAAAATTTCAATAAAGAAAAACTAGGATTAGAGGCTATATAACTGTATAGATTATTATATACTGAAGTATTCCGTTTCAAAGTGCACAAAACAATGCGTAGAATGCCACACTGTCCCGAAATTTAGAAGGTTCAGCAAACATTTCAAAAAGCTAATAAAGAATAATAAAGTCTTACTTTTATTACTGCACTTTTCCTGTGTTCTTGACGGCGATAAAAAAATTATACAAATTGAGCTGTGACTAGTCTCTTGAATGAGACAAATTCTACAAAAAGGTTGTATCGCACCTTCATTTTACTCACCTTTCTAAAGAGTTAATTATTTTTATCCATTTGGGAGAAAAACTGAAAAAGGGGGGTCATTATGGAAAGACAAAGACAATTTTAGCTAAAGTTTTTATATCCAGCACTACAGAACAAATTCTATACAAGTGACGACCCTGTTCTCGAGCGTGTGCGCCACATAGTGGCGAGTTAGCTTTGTGCTTAGGATGTAGTTTATGCCAAAACCATTATGTCCTTAGATGAAGTACAAAGTAACGAGTGTAGACATTGAGGAAGGTTCTAAATTCGAATACAAGAGTGTGTTTGCTTGAATAGGAGCGGCGCTGCGCTTGTCCTTCGAGTCAGATTTTTCCGCAATATTTGTAGTGAGCCAGTGGCGTAGCCAACACAAAATTTTTTGTGGGGCCAAAATGTTTGATTTTAGGCGAATAATACTATTTTGTTCAGAAAATTTCTATCAAAGCGCAAAATGACTATATGTTCTAAAAATTGGAGGGGTAATGGCCCCTTTTCCTCCCTGGCTACGACTATGTAGTGAACAACACATTCATCAAAAACAACGTATGAGTAAGCTTTTGTTTGAAACTGGTGAAGCGTGATGAGTTTTGTTTTGCGCTTCGATCCAGTTGTTTTAAACCAGTGGTTCTTAACATTTTGACAACCACGCCTCCCTTAAGTAATTGTCCGTTGTTTCATGTCCCCCTTGCTTTAAATAATAAAATTGGTGGAAACACTTTCCCGTTCAAAAACTGTACATGTTGTAAAGCGGGTAAGGACTCGCGCTCCCTGGAAATTTATTGACGCATCCCGTGGGGAGACGTGAACCCCAGGTTAAGAGCCACTGTTTTAAGCTACTGCACGTCGAGCCTGACCGACAGGTTTGACTTCTAAATCACCACCTCAGTATTGAATGTGGTCAACAAAACTAGAAATTATTTTCTTGCATGGATCTTGAAAAGTTATTTAGGCTGACTTTGGGGTGCTGAATCCACATCTGAGCTCAGATTTGTTCCATAATATCAAGATTTTGCGCTACTAGGTCAATATGGAGTAATTCCACAAGGTCAATATGGAGTTAAAACACTTTCCAAATCGGATAACGAGTTATGGGGAAGGCCTCATTTGTCAAACGGAGAAAAAATCTGTGGCGTTTTTTCATTGTTTCTGTAAATTAAAACCAACACATTTTTTCGATCTTTTTGTCTGCTCTGGTGCTTACTCTATTAATACCAGTTTCATAACCATGTTCATGCTTTTGAAAAGTTATTAATGTGCACAGACGATTGCTGAAGTATCGCAATATTATATTTTTGCGCAGCTATGGCGACCACGCGCGGATGGATGCTTTTTCGAGGAAAGGGAAATTAAGTGTAACACGTACCTCGAATCTGAGATCATCTACATTTTGGACGCCAGAGTTGCAGAAGTTGTCGCCGAGTGATAACACAAAGGAGCAGTCGAAATTCGCTGCCGTTGTTGCTAGCCCTTTGCCAACATTCATTTGCGTGTGAGTTGTATATGGTGGGTGTGAGTCTCCTCCCCAATCGCTCAGCACAAGGAAACGAAGGCCAATCTCGTTTCCGTCTTTGTCGTAAACTGAAAAAACATTCATGAGTTTCGGAATCCCAACGCAATTGCATGAACTCACACTTGTTAGGCAATTCATTCAATTCGATGGAGGCCTATGTTGTGGCAAAAGCTCTTCTGTTGAGTAGCGAATACTTAACTCCTTTGTCCTTACATTTCTTTATGGAATCTGTTACAGTGAAGTCACAGAAAAAGTTAGACAATTTTTGTTTCATTAAAAAAATTCTCTGAACCTTATGCTTTGATATGAATATCTCGTTGTTTCCGTAAGAAAAATGAAAGAAGGGTTGGATAAACAAAATTGCTCGGTTACAAACGAATTTATTGCTATTTCCTGCTCTGGGTGTTTTCCTGACATTAACCCAGATGCAAATATGAACGAACCGAATCGTTTGTTAAACATGCTTTTAGGAGCATCAAAAACTTTTTGAATCACAAAGGTAGCAAATTTACTAATGATCAATTTAAAAAATGCTATTTTATCATGTTTGAGCTTTTCTCTTCCATGCGGTAGTATACCGAACTTTCCGTATTTGTGAGTGATGACCAGTGTTTTCAAAGTGTTTTGAGGGACCGAAACTACCTTTCAAATCTTTCCAACGGTCTCTCAAAATACAATAGAACCTCGTTTACGACCACCACCAAAATACACTAAAGAGACCGTAGCCATTTTTTGTCTAATTACTGAGATGTCGTAAAGCAAAGTTTTACGACAAGTCAGTAATTACAGAAAATAGCTACAGTCTCTCAAAATGTCTTGACAGTCACCAAGGTTCAACCTTAAAAACCGTAGGGATGACTGACAACTAGTAAATTTGTGCTTTGTTAAAAGTAGTCGAAACAACTGTATCCATTATGCATTAGATATCATTGCATTCCCCCCCACGAGGCATCAGTTATACAGACACTCAAGCTTAGTGCAGTTGAGATGGTGAAAACGTTTCAACTATAGGTCATGGACAATTGAGATAAGGTAAATTAAATTTAAAAAAGTGTGAGATAGCAAAGAGTTTTCTTGAAACTGTGAGATGCAACGGCAGGCCCGTAACCAGGGGGGTGAAGCCCCCTTAGAAAAGTGCTTGGACATAGTTCAAATCTATTGGACAAAGTGTGAAAAAATTGGCCCCTCTCAGAAAACTCTTCGCTTCTCCTGGTGTCAAAAGCTGGTTATGGGCCTGTGAATCGGCATCCATGAACCAAATTGCCCCTACATCTGGACCTGCCACTAGAACGTCTAGACTAAAGTGTTTTGCCTGAACCCATCATATCTGCTGCAGTATGTAGGATTTCACAATACTTTTTGTTGGTATATGTTACCATGATCATGATGTTACAGTTGTTGAATTCATTTTTTTCATCAACTACCCCTCCAGATTCAAAGACTGAATTTCATGTCAGCTCAAATTTGCATGTCAATTACTTGTGTTTATGTATGAATTTTGCAGATCATAAATGTTTTGCATATAATGCGTTTTACAGGGTTTACTGAATTTTTTTGATAAAATGAGCGTGTGCAAAATAGCACTCAACGTTTCCTTTTCAAAGAAATCCAATTTTATTTTTAAACATTATTAAGTGGCGAAAACGTTCGGAAACATAAGCGCTTTAAGTATAAGTTATCGTATCGCTTTTCGCAGGATGTAACTTTTTGAGCATCTTTTGCTGCAATATGTTAGTTGAAATTTGAATTTTCATCGGATTCTGTGAGAGGTTTTTCCCTTTGTTGTGTAGACAAAGACAAACCGTTAGATTAGGTCTTTCTGGGGATCTTCCTCAAGTAAATTCGAATTGTCAGCTTGAAGTAGTTTTTATACACAGAAATTCAACCAAGATTTATATAAACCTTCCGCACTGTCTGTTAAAATGGGTCTTGAGCAAATTGGTAGGTAGGTGCTTTTTATTTCCTTAAAAGACGGGTCTTGTGTACCCATACGCAGTTGATCTATTAAAGCTGTAAATATTTTGGGCTTTTTTAGCTGAAAACATCATAAGGTGCAGTAGGTCGAATCACATTATATGCCGTTCTACAGTTGAAATGCTCGATAGATTTTGCTGTTTGTGAGTACAGTCACCACGCGCAATAAGGAGATAGCACTAAGATTTTAAAAAGTGCGATGTTCTGTTTGAATTACTGTCATGAGTTTGAGATGGCCAGTTGTTTAACTTTTTTGAACATAAACGTGATGATGGAGGCCACAACTTCACGGCAGCGACCGTCTGCATCAGTCAATTCAAAGTAATTTCAGTTAACGAAAGGGTTAAGGTCCGGACTATCCCTAGGCTAGAGATTTATTAATTATTTGATTGTTTACTTTGTGGTTTTTAGCTGATAACGTGCTAATGAGAAACTCTAGAAAGCCAGTCTGGGCCAGTCAAAGTGGACAACAAAACCTAAAGCTACCCGTATTATGACGCAACCCACAGAAAACCTCAAATCCAAAAATTCCGAACTTTTTATAAATCGAAACTAGAAGACTTTTCCCATCTCAAGAGCGTTTGAACACCTCTGTAAGCTCTTATCGACTGGCGAGTTATGGCTGATATAGTCCTTGACGATAGTCTTCTGCAGTCTTTTGCGGTCCCTAAAGGGTTAATAGGTACAACGTAACTTAGCTCATAATTTTGATTCTCACTACGAATTTCATAGGCCTACTTGGTTTTGAGTTCACAACTGAAACGTTGTTTACTACTCTTTCTCGCAACACAGCTTCTTCTTCCAGTTCGAGAAGATTTTCTATTGCCCTGTCGCTGTCAAACGGATTCAGTCCGGTTTGACCAATGGCCAATCTTTCCAGTTCCTCTGTGTCAAAACTGTCTAGCAGTCCAAGAGACTGGAACAGGTCCGGCCCGTCGTGGTTCAGATCCGACGACCGTACCTTGCCCGGGCGTCCTTCGTTGACGAACGTGTAACCCAGGAAAACAACGAAAATAAACCCGCAAACACCGCCAACTATTTTGCGTTGCTTTAGCACAATCGTCCGTAACGACCCGTACCCCACCAATAGTCGACTCATGGCTGTTCACACTGACTTTCGTTACGTCCAAAAGCAACTAATCGCTTCCAAGCATCGGAACATCGGTATAGCCTTCTAGCTGCCAATCGATCTCAGTAAGCTTGCACTCTGCAAAGTTGTTCGAGTGGGGAGTATCGATTTTTGGTGAACAACAAGCATGTGAAACTGCTATCGGGATTGTTCTGTGTCGGACGCTCTCAAGAACATATGGTATGTGACAGTCATAATTACTTTCTTTTGTATTACCTGACACGTTCGTTAAAAACGAGTTAAACGTACATAAGTGTGCTTGCTACATATCTCGACTGGAGATACGTAACGGTCCTGATCCCTAATGCTTTTGGTAAATTCAACGTTGTGCTAAAACTAGGAAGTCTGATTAACGGAAAGAGCTACGGTAATATGCTTCGAAAGAGTTGCAGTCACGCATCTGCGCTTTCAAGTAACGGGTGCAACACATTAATCTCTGCAACAAATTAGTTGCCGCTGGCGTAACAAACAAAACAAACAAGGGTTTGTGACTTGCAGGCGCCAATCTGCAAGTACCATAAGCGTTGATGTTAAAACACATACTTTGGCGAAAACAAGTATAATTCAATGAGAAATTCGCAACTAGGTTCGGGGATATAAATTTTCAAAACCTTCACTTTGGGTAAAAATTTGAAACAATTCTGTAGGTTTTCGACGAATGTGAAGACTTTGTCTTTTCCTTCCTGAGTTACAGGGTGTCTCAAAAATTATATGCTCAGCTTAACAGCTGATAACACACGAAGTGTTTTTTCTTTCAAAATTAAAACATTAAAATTAATGGTGGCTGTTTCATTAAGCTTTGAATAAAAGAAATTTATTCTAAAATGCTACTCGAAGAATGAAGATGCAGTTTCAGTGTAAACACAATTGTTGAATACGAGCCTACTCTTTTCAGCAAGATAAGGCATCCCCTCACTACCATCACCATGTTAGGCCCAGCCTAAATGAGTGTTTACCAAACAGGTGAATTAGTCGAAGGAATTCATAGAATAGGCCTACTCTTCCCATTCACCAGATCTCATACCACTAAATGTACCTGCATGTGAGTCAGTGGAGGATCCAGACCAGGCGTTTGGGGGGGGGAGTCAAATAAGGGGGAGTCAAAAAGTCTTCACTTGTTTAATTACCCCAGCTTTCCTGTGACAATCGTTATTATCACCCAAAGTTGTTACCTTTTGTAGGCCAAGAAAATGGCTATTTTTGTTGGTCAAACTATGTGGTCTTTCAGGGACACAGCACAATTTAAAATCGCCTTGCGTCGCAAAAAAGTTTGATGCGATCCAAAAAGATAGGTCCCATTTTTCACAAGCTGGACTGGTCAACGCTTGACAGTTTTACCGCGACCCGGGAGTACTCTCGCAACAGTGTTTCCATGGGAAGAATCGACCAATGACATGCCCAGAAAGCGAACGGTATCACCACCAGTATACACTTTGTATATTCACGGCCCGGCACCGGTTCGTGGCAGGGAGTTGAGGACCACTGACCTAAGGCATGCTGCGCGCTATTGTTCGACACTGTTTTGGATATCCGCATATAAGAAAAGCACAATGTATGAAACGTATTCCGAACTGCTCAGAAGTAGAATGCTTCTACTTACACTAGGATATGGCAACTCAATTTTCAAGCTAGGAGCCCAATAAATAGCAAAATGACGAACACATTTCCAGATTAAAATTTTGCTCTGCTGGCGGTCGTGAAAAACGATCTCATAATCGCATGATATGTTCACACTGGGCCTGAAAGCATATTGTCCTAAAATACATTTTTAACGTCATTAATATAAACAGAATTTCAATGAAGTGTTTGATACTGTTTCACGTATTTGAACACTGGACTGCTGTTGTGAAGAAAAAACATCAATATCGCTGGTCCAGATAATGAAGAACGCGACACTGTTAAAAAAATAGGAGCAGACGGGCTGAGAGCATCAAATTCACAGTGAACACTGTACCTCCAAATTCAAGCTCTAGTCTCTCTGATAAAGTCAATTTCCAATTTTGTGTGTACTACTACGAACCCCCCAGGCAAGTTTAAGCCATCCCAACGCTGCTGATCTTACGATGGATCTGCTTCTATCCAGGCCAGCAAACACAGGTGAGAATCAGCCTATAACCAATTAAAACAAACCTGAATCTCCGCCAACACCACAGATACCAGTGAAAAAGTTAAAATCTGCACTGTTTTTCTGCTTTTCTAATCAAATTTATGTGATTTACGCGGAATGATCTAGCCCAGGGATCTACAAACTTTTTTGTCCGAGGACACATAAGCTAATACAGAACATGTCGAGGGCCGAACGTCTTACGTAATGTGATTGTTTCTGGGTATGTTATATTCTACCAAATCAACAATTTTCGTAAATATAATTTTTTCATCGATGACAAAATTTCTTCGTGGGCCGTAGTTTGGAGACCCTGATCTAGCCAATACAAGCTACGCGCAGGCGCGGACACAAGGGGGGGATGCAGGGGATGCATCCCCCTCACCAGACCAAGAGAGGTATTGACATGACACTTGATTTCATTGCAAATCATCGCCAAAATATTTTTGTACTGCACATTACTTAAATGCTAAAGATGCTGAAAATTAACTTATGCTAACAAATAGTAAAAACATTTCTTCGTTGCATTAGATGAGCTGGCTTTAGTTTGTGGAACCTGATATAAATCCCTGGAAATTGGGATTTAGAACCAAATATTTCTGGAAAAACCTGAAGTCGGCATCTTAATTCCGATTAATTGATTTGATTCTTGCAATGATAGTTGTTTTGCCGGTATGAAACACACTGCACAAGAGTCAGGTACACTGTTATAGGTTATGCAGTGATGAGCTTGCGGTTCAATCATGCACCCTCTTTTGCCTGCAGAGGTGGTTGCGAAAGTCACGAGCGGATTATTCTACTGTTGGTCTTTATTGCGTTGCAATAACATGGCAACAAATCTGCAAAAGTTCACTTTATATTACGGTAGCAGGCGTTTTGTTGCATGAGACTGTTGAACGCACACGTCTTGGCAGGTAATGCAGTGAGACAGTGACAAGCTGATAGCGGTAAGTCACGTACATTTATACTTTCTGAAAAGAAGCATGAGTAAGTCTATTGCAATGCTTCCACAAGTTTGAAACATCCATTATTAGTGCGAGTGTGACCGATGTGTCTGAGTGTCAAACTCCACTCTGCAGGCTTCTTTTCATGCAGTAAAAATTACTGTTAGCATGCATCTATGCAGGCTTGTGGGAATACGTCTTAATCGTTAAGGTTTAGTTCTGGTATCTGAGTGAATACTGAATGCTAAGCTGTATTTGCTGTGACGAGTTTTCATAATTCATCTGGTCAATTTTGCAAAACCTGCGTGGTGTTCTAATTCTAGTAAGTTGTCCGTAGTCGTGTCAACATACAGGTCTAGTTAATTGTCCGGTTTGTGTATGATGAGCGTTCACAGTGACAAACATAGCAAAGGCAAGCAAGGTTTTATTGATCGCTTTGGATGAGATCCCAGACGTTTGCAGCTCCTGTTTCCAATTGGAAACAGGTTTACTGACAGGTGATGAAAACAGGTTTGCTGACATCCTGTTTCCAAGTGATGCTGACAAGTCTTGTTAGCTGATCCCGCAATAAAGGGGAGAGCAACCGGGCAATTGCCCCAAAAAATTTTCAAAAACATGTTGAGCTGTTAGTTCAGTTGAATATATCAGCTGGCTGTGGCCCTGCTTGCTAAGTAAAATAAAGTCGTAATTTGTGATTTCGTCGAAAACCATGGCAATCCCAATGCCTCTTTCTTTACAGATCATGTCAATGCTTACTTGAAAAGAAATGCCCTGCGCTGAAAATCTGCAGATAGCCTACTGTGTAAATTGTCGTAATTCTAATATACCTGGCTATTTCTGCCAACGAAGCGTTTTTTGTGATTGTTACCGTAACATGGGGCATTTACTTTGTAGTGCAGAAAGGATAAAGCGTTGTGTGAATGTCCATTTGCATTGCATCGTCAGCAATGTTCCCTCTAAGGGGCGCAAAATGCACTCAGGACCACCAGAACTGTTGCGCAGTGAAATCTCATTCTCGCGCACTTGCAACATTTCAAAGTAATGGAAAAGCACGCAAACAAGAAGCTATTTGAATGAAATGTGTATTTTGTTCGTATTTTGACAAGATTATTTATTTATTATATAATTCACAAAATTTGTAATTCGTTGAAAACTCCACTTACTCAGCCCTAAAATAATCATGCTCACTAAAACAAATATTTGGTCGTGTAAAATTATCTTAGAGGGAACACTGATCATCAGCAATTTGAAAATGATAAACAAAATGTCGAGGTTGCCTCCTCCTGGAAAAGTTTCTGCAGACGCCCATGAATGATCGTGCTTTCTCGCTTTCGTTTTTTCGTTACTTTCGTGCGTTCACTCATTACAAATTGTTTGTTTCCTTCCGTTCTCTTAATTTCGGTTGCAAAATAAACAGAATCAACCCGCTTCTATTTATTATTATTTCATCAAAATGACCTGCAATAACAAATGTTATACACAAATTACTATGGGTTTGTAGACTATTCCAAACGACAATTAAAAACTGTAAGGTTCCCCATTCAAAGAGCACTAATCTAAACCGCATCCAAGTGACTACGCTCACTTGCTGCAACATACAAGTCAAACCAACAACAGCACTACTGCACTATGCTGGCTACTGCCACCGGTAATTGTGATGTAACAAACGTAACCTACGGTGAGAATAAGTATTATGTCGTCACCTGAACTGTTTATCTCGAGTCCTCCATGTGCTTGCGCCGACCCTAGTGACTACATCAGATCGTTGGTATCTGCCACATTGCTTGTTGGTTCCGTAGCGGTGCAGTGTTAAAGTTTGACTAGTTTTATCACTCAAGCTTCTTCTAAACTAAAACAAGCTTAGACTTCTTTCCTCGTAAATGTACGTATGCGAAAGTTTGATTTACGCAATATAGTCCTGTGAAGCATTGGGTTCATTGCAAATCGATGTTGCATCCCCCCCACCAAATTAGCCTGTGTCCGCTACTGGCTACGCGTTTTGCTGTTGGTTGCAGATTGCGCTAACCATGCCGAATTTGCCTTTTTGTGGCCGGCGTGAGCTGTCTACCAGTTTGCACCTGCAGCAAAAGGATCAAGACAAAACCATATGGCCATCAGTCACTGTTGCTAGGTGCGTAACCAGGAGGGCGATAGGCGCCGTACTCCTCTCAAATTTTGAACTGCAAATTGAACCGTTGAGCAAAATTATCATGACCGCGTACAGCCAATTAATCATTTCACCAAGCTGTAGATAGTTGGTATTTTGCCGAAGTTTCTGCGTTAGAGGTAGGCCCGTAACCAGGGGGGCGCAGGAGGGGGTTGAGTGCCCCCCTTAGAAAAATGTGTTGGATATAGTTTGAAAATATTGGACATAGTTCAAAAAATGTGGGCCCCTAGCAGAAAACTCTTCGCCCCTCCTGGTTCCCCAAGCTGGTTACGTGCCTGGTTAGAGCTGAGTGCTAAGTCAGTACAGTAGTGATCTTAGTGAGTGTGCAGGGTGTGCAAAATGGGGGCCCCCATTTTCATTTTACTCGCTTTGAGGGGGCCTCCATTTTTTGTTTACGCGCTTTCAAAATGTCATGAGATTTTTTTTATGATTGTATTTTTATTATATGCTATGATTACACAATAAAACTTAATTTGCTTTCCTCTAGGGTGTTATTAATGATATATTTTAACACATTTGGATTTTCAATCTGAACATAAGAAGCCAAACTGAAATGATGAAACGTAAATAGCTTTCTGTATCATCAAAGGACAAGGGGCCCCAGTCAAAATGTAAAGGGTCCTCAACCAAGATTTTAGGGTCCCCTAGTTAAAGGATAAGGAGGCCTATTAGTTTTGGTTAAATATAAATAGCCTGTCTACTGTATATTCAAAGGACAAGGGGCCCCAGACAAAAGGACAAGGGGCCCCAGACAGTAACATGGATAAGATGCCCAAAAAGATATGGATTCCTCAATAAAATTTTAAGAGGTTTCAAATCAATAATATAGAGCCTTTACTTCTATGAATCATTTTGCTATCAGCTGCAAAATTTAACTGGTAGCCTACCATTCTTTCTTATAAATCTAGTAATTACCCACTATACATATCCTCTAAGCAAAATACCATGCACAGAAAGTCGCTGCAATTAACCTCATTTTTAAGCACACAGCCCACCAAAGATTTGTAGTTTTGTGCAGTGGCGTACACAGAAACTTTTCATGGGGGGGTTTCATTCAGCGGCATAGGGTAGTCATTTGTATTTGGTGTGCGCTGTTTGTGACGTCACAAAATGACGTCATAGTCCTGTTTCCAAACCAACGTTTTGGCGAAGTTTGTTGACATAATATGCACATTTTTCTATACATCCACTCTTCTTATTTTATGTGTCAATGCACTGAATATAAACTATTAGAGCTCCAAGTTAGGCTATCGGAGGAAAATACGTACACCCAACGCTACGATACA
>Ga0210059_1006577_pt1 | contig 18605 bp, 12 predicted proteins | sample Ectturendosymbi2_FD_188042 | JGI IMG/M metagenome (GOLD analysis project Ga0210059, IMG submission 188042) | Ecteinascidia turbinata endosymbiont from Florida, USA - Sample 2 (SPAdes) (version 2) | ecosystem: Host-associated > Tunicates > Ascidians > Unclassified | place: Key West, Florida... | reverse complement strand
AATGAAACAACAGATATTTCAGAAGAGGTTCAGTTGATTTGTGTTGTGGGTTTGCCAATCAGGAAACAAAAATCATTGTCAATTTGTGCTGTCTTAACGTTGGAGTTTGCTCAACTGCTCAAGCCATCGTCGACACATTGAATCAGTTCATTGAAAAACATGGTTTTGACTGTGTGAAGCATACGACAGTTGCTACTGTTGCGATCGGAAATCCCGAGCGGCATGTGCGCAAAGCTTCACACTGTGGCAGCATGCAACAATAGAGATCATGCTCGCAATCTCTCTTACTATTGCTTGCTCGCTCTACATATACAATGGTGTTATTCTTCACGCACATCCAGTTCGTGGTGAATCACACAATCAACGCAACGCCACCGGAGAGGTTGCAACACTCCTGATGGAGTTGTCCGGAAAATCAAAAACATTTCCCTTTACTGTGTTTCAATCCGTTTTTTTGGGATTTGTCGGGCACAGACCGAGGCTGTTTTGAAATGACCGAAAAAAGTAAGTGAATTCGGTCATAATGCCATTTTCAGTCATACAAAAATGACCTAAAATAAAAATATGACCAAAAATTTATAAGTTATTTTGAAAAAATGTCCGAAATATCTCAGGGAAAATAACCCCCAGGTTTCAACTCACTGCATGACTAATTGAGAAAGTGTGGTTAGAGATTAATTTAATATAACCAGAGGTCAGGTCTGGAGATTGTTCTTGATGATGTCAAAAAATTGAGAAACTCATCCTCTCACATTCAAAGAAGAATCGAACTTTTTCAGAAGTATGCAAAGACATGATAGGAGACCTAATGAGGTTATATTTGGTGCATGCTGATTATCCAGAGAAAAAGTGTTAGAGCCTGTGTTCCAACTATGGCAAAAGTTGGGGGTTTTCCTTGCTCAAGATTCCCATATCCACTAATTTAAGGCAATTTTTGGCTTTATTTGAATCTGAATTTTTATCTGTCATGGATAATGCAGCCATTTACATACGAGGAAATTGACTTGGGCTCTTGGCATGTAGCTGCAACAACACAGAAAACGGCAGGACACGACAAACTTAACACTAAAATTAATGAAAGTCAATTTTCCTGCTTATGAAGTTTGCACAACGCCCAGTATGAATAAAAAAAGAAATCATCTCATTTACTGTGGTTGCTTCCGCTGAACGTCATCCGCCGGTTGTGAAAAATGTTGTTTTAACCTTGTTTCAAGGGGATATTTCATTAGAGGATCAACATCCTTGATTGAGTTTGTGTTTTTCATTTTATATCGACAATAGAAAATCCTTGCTCGCAAAAGTAGATTGTTGGCATGCTATCAAAAGCGTAATGCGGTTATTGGGTGATTTCGGTATTCAGGAATGCTAAGAAGTGATACGGAGGAATCTGCTAAAAAAGCGATGTTTACAGCGTAAAAATTGCTTACATTTTGCACTTTTACAGCACCAGATTTTAGTGCATGGCAGGGGTGTACAGGTTTTCTAACAAATTAAAAAGTGTGAATCAATGCCAAAAAGGTTGACAACCACTGGAGTAAACGACAAAACAGGCATTTTAAACTGGTTTTTGTGTTATCGACAAGAGTATGCTTGCACTGCTTTGTCTCTACAAGAGCAGTTTAAGTTGTTTTTTTGTGTCAAACTAAGTCAATAACTCACTTTTTCCTCATAGAAGAGCAATGTTTTGTGAAATAATTCTGTAACTGAATTTCAAACCGACCAACAGTCCAGGCGTTCCCTGACAAACCCCTGTTTACTGCAATTCATCACAATAATGTTTGCTTGGTTGAGGCTTTTTCAAAACGTTTGTTTTTAAACATTACTACCTGAATTAAACAAACTGATCCCATACTATATATTTTATAATCTTTATCGTACGTTTTTGCTTAATTCCCTTTCTGACTATTCGCTGTATTTACTCAATATACCGTTACAAGCAGCATTGCTATTTAACCACAAATTTAGGATGTGTGATTGTCAAATTGATGACGACAAACCTTAGAACTTGTATCTTTCAAGAACAAAGAATTTATCATTTCAAACCACAGTTTTCACGATGTTCTTTCAAACCCAAAGAAACTTTCTTTAAATTAATTCAGAAAACGATCCGTCCATAGAAACAAAATTTTATATAAGTATTAAAAATCATTGCGAACAATTTAACAGCCCCACTAAAATCGAGGAAAAAGTTCTCTAGCAGTCTTTGAATAACTGTCTTCTCCTGGTACACGGGATGGATTTTGTGTGACCATTATGTCTTCCTCAAAGAAATGCTTAGAACCGGCCTTTGAGTATCCAATTTCAAAGCGAATTGATGGCTTTCTTTAACCTTGCTTAACTTTCACTAATATTTGCTTGCTACTTATTGGTCAATAAACCTTGGGCGTAACCTCAACTAATTATAAAAAGACATTTTTTGTCTCAAATTTAAAGATTTCCTCGAGAAATATCTTTCATCATGTTTGAAACACTTATTCAGCTCAACGAAAGTCATTCCGACAAATCCATCTGGCTAGAAGAGTTGTGCTGCTGTACAGCAGGGAAGAAGTGTCGCAACCGCATAGCATGACTTTTGTCCTGAGGCGCAATTGAATATTGACAGCTTCCTGTGATGAGCTGCAATTATCTATGTCACTTGACCTTGAAAACTTCTACAGAAGAAAACTTGCGAAAGCAATCCATAAAGCTGTTTCATTTGACAACGGATTGATCTTCTTCCTTTCGTAAACGTAAGGTGACCTAAACATAACTTGCAACTGTTGAAGGGCATAACTCAGAATTAGTAGCAAAAACAAAATATTTATTTATTTTGTTAAACTTTTTAATACATTTTAATTATTGAATAAAAGTTAATTCTAGAAATGAAAGAATTGCTTTTTAAAGAGTTTATTTTGCATATATTTATTAGAAGCGGACAGCCTTTAAGTTCAAGCAGAACCCAGATTACCCTTTTCAAATTTGATTTAGGTCTGGCAAAGTTTGACAAACGGTTTTTTTATGTGAATGAATTTTGCTTGAAAACATATTTTGAAAGGTTAAAACAATTTTATGAGTGTTGTTCCCACATAGCTATGCGTGCTGTGCACGCACACATTTATTTTTAAGGCACGCACAAAGAAAATCGAAGTGCGCATGCAGGTTTGTGTTGCTGTGAAGAATACTCCATCTGTTCTGAACATAACTAAGAATTGTTTCAAACCAGAAGAAACTTTACGTAAATTCTTGAATACTCTCTAGCAGCAATTAAACACAATTCAGAACAATGCAAGCTGCAGTAAGTACAAATTAAAAAATACGTCTTTCCCAAACAATTGCATTCACTGGAACATCAAAACTATCTCTAGCCAACTATCCAGCAACGCAACAGGGCACATTGACGGAAACACGTCGTTATGCCTCAAACTGACGCGATCGTGACAGACATCACGCTGCATTGATTGCATGCGTGACAAGGATTGCGTTCGTAAAGCATGCTCCGGGGACGTCATTAGAATTAACTGCTGAGCGCTGTAAAGGGAATTAACTACATTGCCAGCCAAGTGGGTGATGAAAAAGTTGAAAACAAGTCAAAGAACGACGCAAAACAATACAAGAATTACTTGACACGGGAGGATCATGCTTTGAATATTAATTTCCGCGTCAATTTTGTGAAAATGTTTATCTTCAAATATAAATCTGCGCGTCAACTTTGTGAAAGTATTTATCTACCAAACGCCGGTTTTCTTAGCAGGGGCTGGTTTATGAGGCTCTGAGAAGGTCAGCCTTTTAACTTCGGAAAATTTTTAGTAATGTCGTTGTAGCTAGCCACAGTTCGTGTGTTTGTGTTTACTTGTTATCAAGTGCCAACATTTCGCCTGTAAGATTTGCCTTACGTTTACAGGACTGATGATGCGTTGAAAAACGCGAAACTAGTTTCCTTGTTAATAAACTGTGACTGATTTACTTTCCACCATCTTTGTTGCTTATAACTATGAAAAACAGATTCACTTGCAAGTTTTAATCATCGCAGAAAAATGAAAGCAGAAAGCAGGCAGATTCCTCAGAAGCTTGTTGCCAGTCTAAAGTTTTTTTGCTGTCATTTGTCTTCACATGTTTCCAGAGAATGAAAATTGTTTTGTTCTACGCGAAAGTAACAATGTGAGTTTCATGTATAGGTGGTTCATTAATGATGTCATGGGACACTGAACAGAGCCGAAATAAGGTCGTGTGGTCTTTTTCAACTATATTATCTGGTTAGTTCCAATTTTTGCGGTGCGATGATCATCTCGTGAAAGATTTATTGCTAGTTTGGCCAACATAGTGTTCATGACATATCACACAACTCGCATCATAAATACAGCACCACAGTTTGCGCGTGTCAAGTTTTGGTTCAGTGGGAAAGTTTCATTTTTCGTATTTATTTGCAAAACACGTGGTACCATGGATTTGTTGTGTTCTCCAGTAAGTGCTTTTAAGGTCTTGAGACACTTTTGATTTGCTTTTCGGGCTTGCCAAAGGAAAGTGCTCGTAGCTTTCAGTTTTGACCAAATGTGGTAGGTAGGTCTTTTGCAAGTAATCATTGCTTTCGTATTAACACAATTTCTCTTTCTGACAGAGCTAGTAGGTTGGAGAAAGCTGCATGTAGTCCTAACCTGCGTATCATTTAGTCACGTATTGGGGGCGTACCCTCTCCTCTCAATTTGATGCCATTGCTATCATGTCATTTGTTGTAATTTTGAACAGACTTTTGTAGATTAGGAATTTTTATTAGAAATCATTAGGCTTACTAGCAAGGTTTACCAGATTACTGGCAATATTCACTCGGAAATTTTACGCTTAATGGCAGCAACACAACATGAAAGTTATAACTACTGTAAATGGCAGTGACCCAGCATGCCTTTGCATTGCAGTAAATTTTCATGTGGGTATAAAAAAGCAATGTGAACAAATCATATGTTGACTTTTATTGACGTTTTTATCTGAAGAAAAAAAATGTTTTCAGCACGGTAACCAGTCTCATTTTCTCCTAAACTTTGCAGGTTAAATTGTGCTTTACTTTGTAATTTATCGCTGCTTATCATGAGAGCAAAAGATAAGAATTCAGACGTTTTCAGCTATTTTTAAAGTCAAAGGTGTTTTCGTGCTAGACGTCATACTACTTATTTGAACAAAGGGATTTCAATCACATCTTTGCACTTGTGTTAATACAAATGATTTGCACGTGAGAAAGAGCACACGAGAGTCGACTATGTGTTTTGCGTTCATTCCATGGTTTGCCCGGTCAGCACTGTTAGCCGGAATAGCCAAAACGGCAACAGGCAAAACCTGCAGGAGTGCAAACCACTTGGTCACTTGGAATTTGGAACTAGTCTGTGTTCAAATGCTGGGACACAAATGTAGCTTTCCAAACAGCCATTTTTTACTCTGGTCATAAAAAATAAAAAAGATCCTCAGGCATTGGCGGAAAAACCAACGACTGTCTTTCCAGAAAATGTTTATATTACCGTTACCTTGAGCTACATTTTCGCTAGTAACTGTTCTGGTCTGAAACTGTGATTGTTGTATTTGCGGTGATTTCCTCATGGTACGAGCGCTGCTGCTAAACAAATACCAGATAAAATTACTCAAAAAATTTGGTATACTTGTTAGTTTTATGTACAGTGCATCCTCGATTAACCGGCCGGGTTCAACAGGGAGGTACATTCAATTATTTAGTCAAAAATCTACACGTTTTACAGTGGAAAAAAAACTGTTTCGTTTAGCATTTAAATTGTTTTGTGGCTAAGCTTGTTCTCATACTAGTTTAGTTTTTCGTTCTTTTTTCTTTAGGTTCTTTTAAGTGTGGTGTAGGTGGTGGACGGTGGGCACCCTACGATAAATACTTCTCTTATCCGGCCAAGATTTTGGAAAAAGGTTGCCCAACATGATAATCGAGATAATCCGGATAATCGAGGATGCACTGTACTTTTTGTAATTCACTTTCCGCTCAACTTGAGGCACACCAAGAAAATTAAAAATATCAATGTGTGGAAACGAACAGAAGTCGGAGTCATGAAAAAAGAGGGCTTCGGACCCAGAGCCACACTCATGAAAACCAAGAGCTCCAGAGCCGGAGCTGTGTTATTTTTAGAACTGCTCCACAGCCAGCCTGCTAATACTGTGGTTCTACACGAAGGTTCCATATGAAGTTACAAAATGCTAACTCTAGGAAAATTAGTTGAGTAGTTTAAGCTTCAATAAATTAACCAGATATCTGAAAATTATTGTACCGGAGCGTTACTTTTCAATCTTTGCAAAAGACTCATTTCAAATTTCCAAGGTCAGCAGGTGATCACCTGTTATATAAATATTGATTCCTACTTCAACCATGTAGGTTACTCAGACAAAATTCTGACCTATGACCGTGCCAACTAGGCCATTAACATAACGTAAAGCAAACCTTACAGAAAAATGTAATAAGCTGAACATTACACACAACTAACAATCAATATCTTTCAATTTAACGAAGGCAATAGAGCTGCAGAGCAACATAAGCTTGCACTTTAGTTGCAACTATCGGGACAAACATCCAACATTATTAAGGACAGACTAAAAATCTGCGCTTGAAAGCACTAGTTTTCCTTTATACTTTGTATACTTTCGAGGAATCGGTCGACTGCGTTCTGCTTTCATCCTTTTTCGATGATTCGAACTTGCACATATCTATATTTGAGTAAGGACTGTCCACGATAGGTGTAAGCAAGGAATCGATCAGCTAATTATTACTAGGAAATCGATTTCACATAAAATTACGCATCCTCAGTCCTGAAACAAATTATAAGAAACACGTGGAAATTATAATATAAAGGTAAAGATCTCAAATGTTTTTTTTCTCAAAGTGGATTTTCTTCATTGATCATCAAAATACGACGGAGGATTTTCACGTTGGGGTTCATTGAAAGCTGCATTTTTTGCAGCATTAATTGCTTCTTGTTGTTTATTGTTTATTTCACGATCTGGAACTGCATCCTCCGAAGACATCTGTGGTTGCTGGGCAACAGATGTTTGTTGCTGGGCAACAAAGATTGGTTGCTGATTTCCTGCAGCAACTTGCTGGTTTAATCCAGGAGCAATGGGGTGAACGACAGTGACAAGGTCTGAAGGATAGGTTGTTGGCTGCCCTGAAATAAAATAATACATGCAAGGTTCACAAAATTTCAGGGCATGGGTTTTCTCATAAATCGTGTAAAAAGATATATCCAAAGCTTCCTGAAAGATAAGTAGCTACAAACGTTGACAAATATCTTCTTTTTCACTCAAAAGATGTTGAATAAAAATCAAATTGAAATGATTTTTTAGTTGTATGTGAATTTCCAACACAGCGCTTACAAATGCATCAATTTTGTATTTGTTGAAAAATTAGTTTGTCTTAAATTTTATTTCAAACAGATTCTATTTGAATAAGGACTGAGGATGCGCAAACTTTACTTGAATTCTATCTCCTAATGAAAATTTGCCGATCATTTCCTTGCTAACCCCCATTGTCCCATTGTGGGGAGTACACACTTGAATACTAAACAAGCTTTATTAAAGAGATCTTATTATTTTTTGCAACTTTTACTTCATCTCCGTTATAGAATTTACGGTAACGTTGCAGAATTTGCAGTATTTTGATTTTGTAGCAGGAATGTATGAGACATCAGGAACAGCCTGATGAAGTTCAAGTCTGCGTTCAGTATTCAACTTTTATGATTGTTTGAAAAATACATAAATAACAAACTAAAAATAATTTGTGTACCAACCTGTAACAGCGTAAGGATAGCTCTGAACAACTCCAGTCTGGGTGTGCTGGGGCCGTTGATTGACGTCCACGTAATATGAGGCCTGTCCACCAATACAGACTTGCTGTAACACCAAAAAAAGTCTTAATAAACATTCGCGATCAATGTATTTTCTTGCCAAAAATCAAAACCAACTGCTAAAGATTTAATGGTTGTGACGTCGATGAAGCATGGTTTGTTTGTTGCAATGTCACAGGAAAGCCAGGTTTCGCGTAAATGTTGCTTTAGATCAAATTTTTAAGATTCATGTTTTTACTTGCATTGGGTTAGCAATATTTGCAAGTGCAAATTTAATTCCGGGGGTTGGTTTCAAGTGACTATCTTTTATCTTCCTTAAACGCATGTTCCAAAGTTTCTTCAAGTTACCCGTTCACTGGGGCGGGGGTTTCAAGTGTTCTCTGACCTTTATTATCATCCTGACCTGCAGCCGTCCCTGCAGCAATCTGTGGCGATCAAGGGCGAACGCAAGGGGGGTTGGGGTTAAAACCCCCCTTCTACAAAAGCATTATTGTCTGCGCAAAGGAGATTAATTGTTTTCGCACACTTTTTGCTTGTTAATTGGTAGACTTAATGCAAATACCACGGAAGAAATTTTCATGCAAATTTCAAGGAATACTGCAAATGGACCAAAAAATAATAATTAGGTTGTGGTTGGGATCTTGGTTATTGTCTGCATCCAGAAACCATCTCACCACTTTTTGTAGACCTTTCGTCCACTACGCATGTTAAGATTGTTCAACGGTAGTTCACTTTATCCGAAACAATTGTCTTTATTTTGTCTGCTTGGCTGACCAGCACAAGTTCTGACCACGTTGGCTACATTACCAATTTCTGTAGCATGATAGAACTCTTGCACGAAAGAGTAGAAGCAGTTTGTTTCGAACATCGCACCGCAGTAATTATTTGAAGTTATCAGGGAACAAAAACCAGTAGCGTTAGAAAGAAAGCATCGGACCAACTCCTTTCGTAAAAATGTTTTTCTGCTTTTTGAAATCGTTTGCCGGGAATTGTGTCCAATCAATTTCGGGCACAAGCCAAGCATAGATTTTATCGCAAAAGTTAAATAAAATACAATCCATGCATTATTCTGATAACTAGCGAAGTGGTATCATCATATACTGTAACAAAAGTGCTTAGAAATCGCCGCGAAACGTTGCACCATAGAATATTGCAGGCCTGGGCCTGGCCAACCGCGGCTCGCAAGCCGCATGCAGCTCTTTTTCCGGTTTCATGCCGTTCTTAAGTAAATATCGCATTTATCATATCAGCAGATATTGTATTGTATTGAGTAACGTTTTCACTCCCAAAAGCAAGGCGCTTGAATTTAAGCATGCATCGCAGTAACATGGAATAAGCAAATACATGAAGGAAGACGAAGATACATACATCGCGGTAGTAGAGAGTATACGCTTGATGGCGCAAATACATTTACTTTGATGAAACACAAGCTTTTGAGGCATATGTATGAATGACGTCATCCTGCTTATTATAATGTAGTACTGCGATGACTTCCAAGTACATCGATATACACAGAAACAGTGGGGTAGCGAGGGAAAGTGTCGCCCGGGACCGACCACAAAAGTGCCACCCTGTCCATGTCTCAAATTTGCTTACAAGGATTCAAAATATAAGAAGATCATGATTCGTGCGAACTTAAAATACAAACTGAAATTGGTCTGGCTTTTTCTGCTTGTTGCCACCTTTCTCATCATTACTCTTCCTATTTTTTTCTGTTTTCTTTACATATGCATACTGTATATGAACCCAGCACAATTTGTCAAAATTTCTTCCCTGTTGCTTTTTCGTCTCGTGTATGCCGCACCATTTGGCTTTATTCCTTTACTCCAAAATTTCTCACCCCGTGGCCTACGGAAGAATGTTTGACGGGTCACGGCCTATGAAATTCAGTACGTTTGACAAGTTGAACCCTTTAAGAAAAACGTAGGCAGCTCATCAGCTGCAGACTACACGATGTGCTCACTTTCGTCATTATGCATTAGAAATTATTGCGACATGGATGTTTCTACGTAGCCTACCACGTTGTGCACACCATTCAGTTACAGAAGGCCTTTTGCGACAGACAGGCGGCTCTTGTTGCCATGAAAACGAAACCTAGAAACAGGCTTAATGTGGAAGATGACTTGATCTGTGCATCATCATGTATTGAGCCTCGAATATCTATGCTTTGTAACAGCGCCGCAAGCGGCTGATATTTTCGGGGGGGGGGCAAAACGCATATGATTGTAAATTGATGTTGTACCTAACAACCAAATATGTTTTTGAAATTTTCATAATTTTCCGGTTCTCCCCTGGTTGCAACCTTGCTTCCTAACAACAAACAGGCGCAACCTTAGCATTGATTGTAGCGAACTTTGTGTTACTAATAATCGTTCTTGTTTCTGCGAATGTGCAACATTTGTCGCGATGGAGAAGCTGTACAGTCGATGGGCCCCGCATCCTGTTTTTTTTATTAATTGGGCCTCGTGCTTGAAAAGGTTGAGAACGTCTGGATAACTCATTCCAGGGGATCAAACAAAAAGCTACGTGATGGCGGCATGCCTACTGTACAGACGTAAACTTTTATGAATGTTAATATTTCATTTAGTAGGTTATCCCCGTCTTTAACTTAAAAAGTACATTTGCTGCATATAGCAAGCTATAATGACAAATTTAATATTATGATCTCAGTGATGTGAAGAACGTTTCATTGTTCACTTCACGTTTCAGCAGTGGTTTAATTCTCTTAGAATGTATAAAAACTTCAAACTTTGACTCTGCCAGCACTTTCGCGCGGGGCCCTCTTAAGGTGCGGAACCCATTTTGATAAAATATATCAAAGTGGCTTAAAACCGGTTTTGGTTGAGAATTGTTGGATTGCAGCCTTCATCGTTACTTGCAAACTTGGTCTAGCGTTTGGGTTGGGCTTCTTCCAATTACACTTGCATAGTGTTATTCCTTGCCTTCGTTCATTACCAACAGACGTCTATTTCGAAAACTGTATTACCAAACCCTGACAGATGAGACATCTGCCTTTTTAATGCTCAGCAGTGATTACAACGTCTTAAGATCGACGGCAATCGCTCTGAGCAACTTTATTCAGCACAGCCATTTCCACGTTGTGCAACAGTTTCGGCCAATACGTCACTCATATTAAAAACCTTCACCACTATCATACCTACCATATCGTTTACCCTTGCGTTAGGTTATCAAATGAAAGCAAACTTTTTGTAAGCTTTTCTTGTTGAAATAACTCTTTCTAAAGGAGACCTTCTACGAAAGCCACTTTGCAGGGCTGCAAATAGCTAATACCTTCAGGGGGGGAATGATTGTAACTTGTTGTTGTACTATTTCAGGCGGGGGAAAAATGATGGTATCTTGTTTTTGTGCCTAAAAATTAAATATGTTTTTGAAATGTTCGTGGGAGCAATAGCCTGGTGGTCACCCCTGGTTGCGGGCCTGTCACGTTGCCTATCCTCTGGCTCTGATTCACTCTACTGTACTCGCAGGTCCAGCCCACAATCGGAATTTTTAATTGCTCACAAAAACACACCAACTGCACCATTTCGCTTCAAAAACGTCATCTTCCGACACCATTACGTCACACAGAAAAACATTAGTTCTATTGGAACTGAGCAAAGCTACCTTTGCAGAGTTCTTCACTTCAACCGCCAAATTTTAATGCTCATAAGCCCGCTTAATGACAAGGCTGCAGACTGTGACATTTGTTGAAAATATCTCACTGAACATTAAAAATAGGATGAGACGTGCCAAGAAATGTTTGTCGCCAATGCCTACGTGTCAGGTGATGTAATTATCAGGGTTCCCACGCGGTATTATAAGTATTAAAAAAATACTGAATTGTAAAATCGCTTTTCCACACCTTGAAAAAGTACTGAATATGACCAAAATGTATATAAAGTGTTGAAAAAGTATGAAAATTCTTATAGGAAAAAGGAAACATCAAGTTTCTGAGCAGAATCGTCTATCACACTATTAGCATTACAGTACGCTGATTAGGTTGAATTTGTAAGCAGTGAAGTTGGTACTTTGATTCAAAATTTGTGGGACATGCCAGAGAAACTGACGTGTATGATTGTGCTCATGAAAAGGTGGAAGACACATTAGTATACAAAACTATTGCAATGGAAGGTTCCAATACACTGTAAGTTGAAAGTTTTCCAAGTTTGAAAAAGAGAAAAACGAATTTTAACTGGTAAATGTGGAATCGTGCAGTTTCGACAAACTGCGTAATGCTTTTTTATGGATGAATAGTGCAGTCTGGATTGCAGATTGTTAAAGCTTTTTATTTTAGTTTATTGCCATCTTACATACTTTCAGTTTAATGTAGTAAGCATTCAGCCCTTTGTTTATTCAAACTTTGTTCTTTACCGGTTACAGCAGTTTTACAGACGTTACAGCAGCAGCTGTTTTTTGTAATTGTTGTGTTAAATTATGTATCATGATGAAACTTGTGGAAAAATAAAATAAGTGATGGCATTGATTTTCTTGCATTTATTATGGAAAAGGTACTGGAGAAGCATGAAAAATGTTTTTTGAAAATGTGTGGGAATCCTCAATGATGTGCCGTTGGGACGTTGCCAAGGATCGAACGATAGGAGAAAAAGGATTAAGCTAGCCTTGACGCTTTACCGTGATTTCATGCAGGACCCGTTTTATCAGATTTTGAGTGGAGGGGCAATATAAACCTCGAACCACCGGAAGAGTAACGTTTGCTAGTCTGCGGTCGAATGTCATCATCACTGTCCTTTGTTCAAAGGGCTTGACTGGGGTGTGAAACAGCTTTGGCTGGAGAGGAAGGTGTAGAGACTGGGGGAAATTTCCCTCTCAACGAAATGTTAGAAAAGCCCTGATTCCAAGACAAACACTGGGGTAGTATAGCACACTAGATTTGACCCAGACTTTTGAGTGAACATTTAATCAATTTGCTCACTCCACAGACACATTTCCTCGTTTTTTTATCTATCAGTCTAGGGCTTCCAAACACAAACACTGAAAAGAGTTTTAGAAGTTTCAAACTAATTCAAAAATAAATACTTTTTGAAGTAGGCCCCCTAGCTACGTCACTGTACATAAGTATGACGTATATACAGAAGTCCCACCAAGTAACATGCATAACAACAAATGGCTTGTAACTTTCTGTCATTACCATGTCGGTTTGTGATATTTACAATAAATCTAGCTGAGCAAAGGCATGTGTCAGTAAGGGATGAGGTGATGTCAATGTGTGTCCATGTGTATGATGCGACTCTTTGCGGTAACACAGTAAGAAATGTGACTCTTGGTCTCGGACTGGTCGGCAACTCCAAGTATTAGAAAACCAAATTATGCAAAAAATTTCCAACCAAATTATACAAAAAATAAATTTATGAAACAAACGTTTAATGTTTTACAACAATGCATGCGGTGATTAAAGTATAGGACCTGCTCAGCACAGCAGCTTGAACAACATCCTCCACAACAACTTCCACAACAACCTCCCAGACCAGCTGAAGCAGTGGTTTTGCAGCAATAAGTTGCGCTGACGATGCAGAGAATGAGAGTTGTGAAACCACCAATGGCGAGTAAACTCTCAAGACCGGCTAGAAACTGAAAAACAAAACGAATTTTAGAAAAACCTCTAAATTCTCAATTTTCATATCAAGGAATGTTGAGAGACAGTCTCCCTCGGATTACGTTTTTCCTCTTGAACTGCAACTTGACCGAGACACTTGATCAGAAACTTCATCCTCCAAATCACAACTATCTTTCAATCCTCTGTTTCGATGAAAAGCAGGTCAAGCATCAATGCATTGATGCCATGTATGTCACGCATTATAGCAGCTAAAGTCAGGAGTAGGAAAGCAGAATGGAGTTTCCTGCGTTTATGTTTGGTTCTGATTGTAAAGAATCTAAAACATGTTTCAAATTCAGTAAAAGAAAAACTGAAGTTTCAGTCACTCCTCCAAAGTGTCCTTTGACGTGGAAGATCGTTTACGCTCACGCTTCTCAAGACATCAATACATTTTTTGCATTCGAATGCAAAGTTTTGTTGCAACAACGAAGCTGTTGATTGGTAACATACTCTGTTGTTGTTGAGAGTGGTGTTTTCTCGAAATTTCCTTGGTGTAAGTTTGCCACGATCTCCACGGCGCTGATTGCTACACTGTTTCCGCCGGCAAATGATTTATTCCACGCCGCGCGTTGATTTGCTTTGCGCGCTCTGTACCTCGTGGTCGGTCGCTAAATATTGTCGCCTTTCTTGGTAACTCAAAAGCGCCTTTTCGCCTTTGTTGGTAACTCTATTCGATACGCGCTCTGCGGCTCTACATTACTGTACTCAAGCCATAAGCGGAACTGTCTGCTTTGTTTTCCGTTATCTTCTCCAAATAAAGTACAGTGCATTTTGCACAAGGTGCTCTAGTTTTGAAACTCTGTCACGGAAAAACACAACAGTTGTCATGACAGCAGGTCACGTGGTTAACAAGGAATTGTCCAAAACAACGCATTATCTTTTACATACAGGCTGGATCACGTTTGTTTGATTTGTTTGCAGTTACTATCAACTAAAAACACGAAAGTAGTTTTACACAATTGTAGAAATTTTAAATACCTTCAAAAAGAAAAAATGTCGAAAAGCGCGTTTTTATGAAACATCTAAACAAGGCTACACAAATGTACTTGGACTGTGCTACTGCTGTATTATCAAATACAAAACTACGGAGGAATAAGCTATGAAAAAACAGACATTACAAAGTGCATGAAATGATTGTCAGAAACTCTTCATTCGCTTTATACAGGGGCGTGGCAGGGGCGTGGCAGGGGGTGGAGAAGAACGAAAACTTTTGTGAAATGTTTTACGTTTTAATTATTCAGTGTTTTGGGGGAAAGTGTTTTGTTTCAAATCAATCCCTGATGCAGATTTGTCTATTTTTTAATCAGACGTTTCCTTTGCACTTCACGAAAGAAACTGCAGTAACAGCAATTTGGTGAAATTGTGTTTGTGAGATAGTATAAAACCAACATATGCAACATAATCATTCACACTTTGGAGGCAGGTTGGTACAAAGTGCAAGCGATTGGGTTATCCAAGAAATAGACAACTTCTTCAGTGGCGAAGATTTTTACCAGCACTTGCTGAGAAACAAGCAATAAACAGCTGCTCGCCTTCGGCTAAAGTTGCTGATCAGCTCATCAAGCACTGCGCATGCGCATAAATATCACAAATCGTTGATGTCACTTCCGAAGGAGTTGGAAAGATTAGTTTAGCTTTTTGTGGTTTTATCAACTCAGTTCAGGAGATAAAGCATGTCTTATGCGAAAGCGTAGGTGTGTTGAACCGCAGGCATCCACGAGATTTCAAAATTTCATCATAAGCCTTTGCAACGTATACCTTACACCCAATGAATCCATTGATGAAGAATAAAGTTGTGGTCAATGAGGCAGCTGTTAACTATTTTTTCAAATATTGCAGAAAAATGCTAAATTATTTGCTAAATTGTAAACTGGCTGTTCTGTTTTGAGATCTTTCTATTTTCAAACTACGAATACAATGCAATCAGGCGCGTATCCAGAAGGGCAAGGGGGAAATACCCCTCCCAATTACAAAAATTTGCACCAAACATTTTCAGGTTCATCAACCTTTTGATATGTAGGACAAAGAAATACTTCAATGCAAATCATCGAACTGCTTCAGGAACTGTTGCGATCGGAAATCCCGAGCGGCATGTGCGCAAAGCTTCGCACTGTGGCAGCAAGCAACAATAAAGTTCATGCGCCGCAATCACTCTTCGCGTACGCTAGTCATTTTGTTCAATCATTCACAAGCTAGTATCGGCAGAGATTCCACGCCACAATCACTCTATTATTGCTTGTTCGCGCCCCATATATATGGTGTTCTTCTTCGCGCACATCCCGTTCGTGGTGAATCACACAATCCACGCAACGCCAACGGAGTGGTTGCAACAGCGTCAGCTTGTAGTTACCCCGAACAAAACAGCGTGGTTTATCAATTTTCCATGATTAATCAAACGTTGTGTATAATGTAAGCGTTAAAGAATTCATATCATGGCTGACCTTTACCGAAGCTTTAAAGTTCGTGTGGAAGTTTGGCAGTTATGAAATACGAACTTGTATCTAACTGCTTGTAATCACCATAGAGGTACGAGGCGGGGGGCGGGGGGCAGGGGGCGGCAGCCTCCCCCGGCTCAAAAATCCTGAATAATAAAAAACAGATACTCAATATAGTAAATTCAGGGAACACTGTTTTTCAGGGCAAGCGCAAGTTGCTCAAAAATCCTGAACGGTGAAAACATTTTCAATGCAGTGTATTCAGTGTACAGTGACTTGGGGGGTGATCCGTGTAATTTGTGCTAGTGTAGTGTGTAATCTGGACCAAAGTCGCGAGTGATTAGAATGGCTTTGATCTGGACCAAGCCCTCGTGTTCTGTGAAAATCGAACAATCGGATGTCGGTAGGTCAGCAGCTTGATATAAGAATTCGGTAACTCATTCTTTGTTCGTTTTCGAGTTTGCGCTGGGTAGAGGTGCAGTGTGTTAATGATTAACAGGAGTTTTATTGCCAGGTTTTTCGTGCTTTTATCAGAACTCTTCAGTTATCTGTTGCAGCATTGATCTTAACATCAAATATTAGCTGACTGGCTGAGGTAGGAAAACTTTGAAGTTAGTTTTGTGAATGCAATATGTAATTTGCCATCGGGACCGAACAAAATGCAACTTTATAGGCGAATCAAAGTCCTTTTTATTACGCCATAGTTACTGTCAAGCAACGATAGTATTCGTTCTACATTTTTATTTGTGATGATACGACGGTATAAACCACAATAATGTGGAGCCTTAACATTTTACTCAATTACCTTTCCGACGAGAAAAACAATCAGTATTATCAAGTGTAATCAGAGTCCGACTTGTTCATTGAAAGTGTGACAATTTCCAACTGATGTTAATTGCCACCCTACCCTGCAGTAAGTTTGAAATCACTTAGCTGCAACGGGGAGTCAGCAGCAAAAACTAAAACGCATAGTGCAAGTAGTGTATAAAAATGCTGCCGCAGTCGCATTTCAAAGCGTTGAATAGCACAAAATTCAAACATTTCTCAAACGCGTTGAGAGACTCTACCGTTTATATTTATCAGCTGCATACGTCAATCAGTCACAGAATTGGACGACAACAGGATGCACTTTTCATATGCGCGAAAGTTTTGTAGAAAGCCTACTACGAGATTCGGTATCTTAGCTAGAGCAAAGTCGTTACTCGGCTTCGACTGAATGTGTGTTGGTGGACATCAGAAGCGTGTAAATGTAAGAAGCACAATCGCAATGGCGGTCACGATGGCTTCTCGCTCAACTGCAATATTGGCTGCAAAAAGCATATTGCAGATCTTGCACTTATGACATCGAGATTTTCTCATGCGCTTTTGCGAAAAATTTTACGAGCAAATGGTGGTTTGGATTCAAAGGGGAAGTTTGGAATTTGACCAAAAGCAAACTGTTGAAATTTGTTAATTCAAAGAAGGTAGACTTTTTACTTGCCTTGCCAGAACACAAGTGCTCCGAAAAAACGTCAGACAAAAGCACGTTTGTTGATTTGAAACCAAGGAGCTTTAAATATTTAAATGTTGAAACTCGGCTGTTGTCAGGGTTGGATTAAATCAGCTATGTCCAACCCGCGGCCCAGTCGAAGATTTTGTGCGGCCCAGTTTGGGTTTTCGCTGTAGTAAAAGTATCCTATATACTGACAACCTGCCCTTATTTTGACAATTTTAAATGCGACATTTTAATGCAGGTGGTCCTCAGTTGCCGCTTTATCACGTCTGTTACCATTGCAGTTAGGATTCAAATGCTTTTAGTACATTAGCTTAAGCTAAATTTAGTTTGCTAAGATCCAAGCAAGCCATTCAATGTGCGACCCTCAGTAATATATCATTCAGTGTGCGGCCCTGGCCAAGACAGTGACATAATGTTTGGATCAGTAAGCCATTTGGGTTGGACATAACTGGATTAAATGAACACGAGGCCCCGGGTAAAGTTGTGACAACGAAGCCCCCTAAACGCTTAGTGCAACTGCGTATAATTTCAAATGCCCTCGTTCCACCTTTCAAGAAGCACCGGTTAAAAACGTCAAAACTTATACGATTTGGCAGCCTACACTTCAGAGGCAATTGGGGTGATCATGGACGGCGGTTGTTATGTAGTTAATTTATTCAAACACGCAATAATGAGATTGCAGTTCGCTCTTGTCCGATCCTTTGCCTGCAAAGGCAGGTTGCGAAACTTGCGAGCGGATTGTTGTACTCTTGGTCTTTATTGCGTAACAATGACACGGCAATAAATCTTCAAACGTTTAAGTTACGGTAGTAGGTGCTTCCCGCATGGGACCATGCAGGGCTCGCACTGCGGTTTTTTTCACCCAGGTCTGCTTTTTCAGTGGACCTGGATGGATAGGTTTAGTTATAAAAGATCATCGCGTTAAATATGTTTTTTTGAAGTGATAAATTCATCAGAAACTTCAATGTGTTCAATAATATAAAGATAACTTTACATTACAGTGTTTACATGCGCACATCAGGTGAGAAAGTACGCATACCTGATGAAGTAGAACGTGTTCAACCGGTTTAATATCCTCGTATAAGATCATTGTCGGGGTTATATTATATAACTTATATATACAGGGTGTCCATAAAGTCTCTTTACAATTTAAAAAAATTATTAAAAAATGAAATGATGAGATATCGCAATGAGGTTTGTTTTATGTTAATCAATATTTCATAAAGTTTTTATTGACACTAAAA
>Ga0210059_1006576_pt1 | contig 18611 bp, 17 predicted proteins | sample Ectturendosymbi2_FD_188042 | JGI IMG/M metagenome (GOLD analysis project Ga0210059, IMG submission 188042) | Ecteinascidia turbinata endosymbiont from Florida, USA - Sample 2 (SPAdes) (version 2) | ecosystem: Host-associated > Tunicates > Ascidians > Unclassified | place: Key West, Florida... | reverse complement strand
TTGAGAGCTTCTTTTACAACATTTGAACAACTATCCGACACTTTCAGCCAAAACTCGCAGATTGTATTAGTATTTAGACCCAGAATCGTTCCAAAAGTCGATCATCATCTTGCGTGCATACTGCAACATTCTCGACTGGAACAACAAAACGATTTTTCACCAAAACCAAGCGGTTTTGATGAATTCGGGAAAGTGCAGCACAAATTCGTCACGATGCCCTCTAAGGTGTTGAACAAATTCTGATGCAAAATCAACATTCCCTGCAATACCAGCCGCCGTGGCACAACCTTGGACATAGAAAAATTTCCTGCTTGAGCTTTTCACTTCCGCTTGTCAAGTTTTCTACGAATGCACTGAGGGTGTCAATAAAATCGAAGATCGTCCTTCCCTTTCCTTGTAGTTTCAGATTAACTTTATTGAGTTGTTGAAATGTATCAGCTAGATATGCCAAGCGGAAAATAAAATAGTTATTTTCGAGACTGGATACTATTCCGTTTTCTCCTTGATCGCTGAGTGTTGATTTTAATTGCTACATACTGCGCGATGCGTGCATCGAGGTTGCATACTGCTCGATGCGTACATCTGAGCTTACTATCATAAATGCTGAATCTACCGTCATATGTTTGGCCATTCACAACGCACAGATAGATTGAAAGCTTGACAAATACCCGGCTTAACGACATTGCGTCGACAGCGATATTTCAAGTTCGCGAGAAGTGCTTCAAACCACCACTCAGTGAATTTGGACATATCAAAATGCGAAATGGCGCCATGGCCCACCTAAAAACCGCCTGTGGCCCACCAGTGAGTCATGGCCCACCGGTTGGGAACCACTGGTTTATGAAAACGTGCAGGGGGCAAATCGGGTGAAGGTTTTCAAAGCAACATCGTGAACATGTTCTGTTTATAAAATAACTTTGAACTTACACAGGAAAAAACATTTCTCACCATGGCAATTATCATTTCTGCGATCAATACTATTAGATCTTCATTAAAACTGACTTACAGTCGCAACTTACTCTTGCTTTTGTGTTTGTGCGCACATAATCCCGATTGTGTCGTCATCAAGACCAGCCCCATCGCCAAAATAGATACCAGAATATGATTTCCATTAGTGATCGGTTGCTGGATGGAAGACATTCTGGAGTAGATTTCCCAAAAACTCTATGTCTGTCACTTTGGAAACAACAATATACTTTGAGTAAAGGACAGCAGTTCTGTTGAAATAAATTTCAAAAAACAAAGTTTTCGATGGCCTTTTTGCACCCCACATAGTTTTTGGTCTGAAAACGAAGAAAAGTATTGATTTAGAGCAGGGTCTCCAAACTACGGCCCGTGGGCCAAATCTCGCCCGTGAAGCCATTTCATCCAGCACGCGGAGACATTTTGCCAATAATGTAAAGAAAATATAATTACGAAAAATTTCTTGACTTGGTAGAATGTAACATATCCCGAAACAATCGCATTATGTAAGATGTCCCGCCCTCGGACTTGTTTAGTAACAGCTAATGTGGCCCTCCAACAAAAAAGTTTGGAGGCCCCCGATTTAGAGGACGAAAAACATATTATAAAAAAAACTCTTGTTTCTTATGACAACACAGTGCACAACCTTGTCTTTGCAGTAACTGTGCAATTTTAAACGATCTGTGCCGAGACGCAAAGCTTGTGTTAATGCAAGCGAAAAAAGAAATTTCTACAAACGATTTCTGCTTTGGACGACAACACAAGGTCGAATCCGCTTCCACTTAATTGTTGTTGTTTAACTCTGTTGCAACCAAGGGGCGTACCAAAGTCAGATGGCGCCCGGGGCACGAAACAAGTTTGGCGCCCACATGTGCGCCGCTTAAGGTCTTTCGGGAGCAAATATACTGTATTGAAGAAAGTATTTGGGAGATTGTTGAGACTTTTCGGCGCCCCCTAGTGATTCGTTGCCTGGGGCATTCTCCTCCACATTCCCCTTCGTACGACCCTGGTTGCATCAACTGTGCATAACTATGCTCCCAATCCCAGGCATACATCGCTGATGACCTTTTCTGAAGTTGGCAGATGCACCACTTAACAGAAAAAGTGTAATTTTCATGATCAAATGTTGGGAATGATTTGGGCGCTGAGCTGTCCAAATGTAACCAGGGACTTTGTTAATGAATTCTGAGAAAACGTCTCTGAAGTTATCTGTCCTTTTTTAACTGAACAGTGCCTTTAGAGTCATACATATAGATCACATTTATTTTGCGGTTGCCATTTTGCAAAGACCTGACACCAAAACTGCAGATTACGGAGTTGAAACCTTGACTAGCTTCCGTTACAATAACGACAAAAAATCTTGACCAAAGCAGAACAAATTTTTAGCTGATGCTCAGTCATGAAGACGTTCACTGTTTTGTAAAACTACATGACCCACCGGAAGGTCCAATTCTTTCAATTTCAAAAAAACTGCATGCAGAACTAGTTAAAATCATGTACACTTGCCTCCAACAGATGCTAAGAGAATTCTCTGCAAAAAGTAGAATGCCATCTTCTCCTACAGGATCTCTATATCACAGCAACTCCCGCTTCGTGCAACTCGTCACCGTTTTGTTCATGACTCACGTTATAAACGCTGCCAAACTAGTGCGACTTGCAAACAGCTGTTTTGATATGAGGGCGCGGAATCCCAGACTACGCATACAGCGCAGTTTTTGAGAAATTTAAATATTTTAACCATAAAACCGTATGCACAACTTTTCGTTGAACTGATGATTAATGAATGCTGATTGTCAGAAGAAGCGCTGCTTGGCCTCTTAAAAAAATTAATCGAAATACCGTGCTATTCTTGTTTGTGCATCAAGCACACATGTGTCTTTCATAAATAAAAACAACTTGCTGCTTTAATATGCACAATAAGCCCGCACTAAGGAGCCTTGGACAAAAATCAGAAAACATTTTGTTTGCAACGGAATATTGATTTCACTCAGGGTCTTGACTTGGAACAAAAAAAATAACGAAGTAATATTATGTGCAACTTTCCGTGTAATTGTCAGAAAGCACTTGGTGTTCGACCTCATCGCTAGGAACACTACACTCGCCAAAATCTTTCCAATGCAATGTCGAGGAATTAAGCGTTCATGTGAAATAGAGTTATCAGAAAAATCTATAGCAATGACAAAATTACAGGTTTATATGAATTGACCGCAGTGATCGGCAAACTTTCATTTGATGGCTCAAACAAACCACACTTTCAATCGCAATTAAAGACCAACGCTTGTTTTTGAAAACCCAGTTTCAAACTTGTTGCATTCAGTTACCTGTTACAAAACAATGCTGAATGTAATGTCATAAACCATATGATGACAACACAATGTTCCGTTATCGTCGAAAATCAATGTCCCATATTCGTTACAGTAATTTATATTTTAGTCCACGCAACTGGTACAGGATTGTAACTCTAAGTACCGCGCTGCCGACAATGGTAAGTGTTGCGCGGCCCAATAAAAAGTGCTAAAAAAGCTACAACTGGGCCGAAGCCCAAAGTTTGCCGATCACTACACTATCGTATTCCGAGTATGCCTTTGCTCCAAACTACCCTTTACAAGGTGACTGCAAAAACCTGGACTTCAAACGGTAGGCCTATGATCACATTTTTTCATTTCTTTGGATACATAGCCAAATAATTATTGCTTAGTCAATTACAATCTACTACGTAGAAATATCTGTTACTCTTCGCCACCGGTTCAGTCAAACAAAGATGCTTTTCCTCGTTAGAATTCCGGGGTAAATTTAGTTACAAAACCAAAAATATGCAAGGTTAAGACATTTTTTTAAACGAAAATATGTAACACATATTTTTCGTTAACTTTACAGTACTTCATGAAGTATAACACTTCAGCATTCACCACAGTGGCGAAATAATCCAGATTACAGACAAATATTTTTCTCATCCTATTTCTTCAAATGGTTTCAAATTAAGTGATCAACTCTGGCAAGTGCATTTGTCCTAATTTTCCCAAAGGATTCACACAGCAAAGCGTTTTCCGTGTTGCAATTAATTTTTACACGATAGAAAAAACTGTAGCAACAAAATAAATGCTATATAGGCAAGATACAGACAGCCTTATTTCTTTACTGTATGAGTCTCCCCACTTTGGTTACTGGGCAAAAAATACGTCACGACAGCCTCCTTTTATTTTTCGGTCAGTTTACATTAAACTGCTGTGAATTGTGGAAACAAAAGCTGTAAAAATTGAAAAGAGAAAATTGGTAAAAACTGTAAAATTGGCGCAAACTCTCTTTGAACACTTGAATAGCCATATTTCGCAAACGCTGAGTTAATGATTGCCTTCTGTTGACCAGTTTCCTGGGATGTAAACTGAGACTTTGGATGTCCTGGTTGCCGAGATGTTTTGGGATAGTTTCCTCAGTACAAGTCTGATTATGGACAAAAAAAAGTTGACAAAAATGACGGAAATTGAAAAAATGGCAGTTGGTAAGCGTGCATGGCTCTTGTTCGATAAATAAGCACGAAATTTGATGAATACGAAATGTTTGAGGTTTTCGCATCTCGGTCTAGTACTTTGAGCCAAGTCTCGGCCTCAGAGTTTGCAATCTCCACTGCATCACTGGTATTTTCTGCTCAACCAAGTCGCACTGCAGAAAATGCGTTTTTCGACGACGTACGAAATAGTCAAGACGGGAAATATCCTGCTTTTATCTTGAGGCGTTATAATCCGAATTTCTGTGGAGGGATCATCTTGTATTGGAGTGAGTAGCAGATAATACATTGCACACTACGGCCAGTCTTGTGTTGCAGCCAAACACGGTTGCATACGAGCAGATTGATGTAATATGTGTAAAATTGCATTGCAAGCATCGTTAAGGAATGTATGTGTCGGCAAAAAAGCGAAAACACACTCGGCGACAAAGAACGAAAATTTGCATCGCATGTGTTTGTGTTTGCAAGACAAAGCTTTATGTGAAAATATGTTTTTAAAGGTATTTTTCACAAACGAAACGTTTCCTTTTGCAACGATCACACATTTGCGCCAAATTTTGTTTTTCGTATCAACATATTAAATGCACTTTTGAAAACAAACTGTACATTTGACGAACAGGAAGTACGAGGCACATTTCACCAAGGACCAGGTTTGTACCAAGAGTATATTCTTAGTGCAAAATACAAAAATAGAAACAATGCATTGTCTTCGAGCTGATCACGCACCATATCTAACTACTGTAGCCTATTACTGTAGTAAAAATTTCATCATTCCTATTTTTCCACATCGGCGGCATCAACATTTGATTATTTACAGAAAGCGACGCTGTTATGAGGCAATAAAGGTTTCAGTAAAGGGTTCTTTTTCAAAGCACGCATCTTAAAACGAAGTTTTCTTCCCACCTAATCCAGTCTCACCATGTACAAATATTGAAGTTAAGTTTTTGAAACGTTTTAAATAACTATCCAGTGTCTTTTGTTATGACTTGTCTATTCTTGAACTTAAAATTAAACGAAAGTTTTGTTATAAACTTCTGCTTGTACTAAAATGAAGCACATGGCGCTGCACGTAGTTGCGCGTCAATTTCTCACGCCAGTCAATATCATCAGAGATTGCACGCTGTGACGCAACAATAGGAACTTTGTTGTGTGGAAACGCGTTTGTGTGGAATACACTTTGCAATGTAGAGGGTTGAGTGTCGGAAAGGATTTTTCCATGGGGAGGGCACGACGGGATTTTCCTAATTTTTTCTAGGGGGGCAAAAGTGGTGAAATGTGTTTTTTCCCACTCGAAACTAACAAAACATCTATTTTGCTGAAATTTTAAAAATCCAAGAGGTCACTCCTGCCCCCTCTTCCGACGCTCATGGGGGGGGATACCTAGGTTTGGAGGCGCCAGCACCAGATCGGCGCTAAAACAAAAATATGACTTCAAAAGGATAGATTCCGTATTAATGAGTTCCAGGCAACGACGATGCCTCGGATCCACAGAAGTGGGTTTATCTCTTTGGAGATGCGTTTGCAATAAGACCCCGGCGTCGTTCACAAACATCGCGCAGTACTGTTCTTGAAACGAAAGAAGAGAGAGAATCCGCACAGCAAGTTGTTGAAAGAACGTGACGGAAGAGTGCTTGCTCAAATGCGCTGGACAATGGCACAGCATGACGCTCTTGGGCGATTGATAATAATAGAATAATGGAGCACTTCACCTTCCTCTCGGACGAGACTTTCCACAAAACATCTACGGTTGGCGCCCACTACTGGTCAACGTGTCGCCAACTGAACAGTTCCAAGCTGTCCAGGACTTGCAATAAAAAAACAATCATTTCCAAGCATTACAAAGTTCATAGACCCAGTGTTTCATAGTGAGGAGTAATGATCTTGGTTGGCACTGAGCCAAGCCTTGACTTGGGGGAGGCGGTGTTGGGTCCAGTAGAGTCGGATCCAGGCAGACTCCAGGGCTTGGCCTATAAACTTCAAGTTGGCCACTCCCTTTGTTTTGTAGAAGTTCGTGGCGGCAATAATGTCGTCTTTATTGGTGAGAGCCACTGGTAAAACAATCCACGATAAATCAGCCAAGTAAAGAACCACTTCAAAGTAACTTTGCACAGCATCCTTTGGGGCTCACGCGATCCACTTATGTGACTCGGACACATGGTTCATAACTCGCCAACCGATTGAAGTAAAGAGCTAATCGAACCCCCTGAATATGCGGATAGTCTTCTATTGTCGATTTAAAAACATCCGGGCAGTTTTTGGTTTTGAACTTCAATGGAGCAGCGTGACGTCACGGCGACGTCATCGGGACCTGAGAAAAATTTTCAAGTGGCAATTTACTTATTTTTTCTTTGAAAATAAATCAGGTGAAAATCCGCATCTTCAGAGCCTTTGTCTAGACTTCTAACGTTAGCGGTTGGCAAGTTATGGCAAAAACCGAAATTTTTGGCAAAATGTAATATATTTAGATATTTTCTATTCGGGTAAAGATATTTAGACTACGGCAGTATTTCCCGGTAGCGTCACGTATAGAGATCATAGAGAAAGCCCTTTTAGTGCGAAGTTCTATTCGCAGCCAAAGTGCGGGTGGATTACAGCACGGTGAGAAATACAAGTGACTTCAATAGCTCCTGCGTTTGAACAATGCAAGCGGTCAACAAGGTTTTCACAACTTTAACCACGAACAGATTCGCAGCTGCTTCAGTAACACATGAGCACACGTGTTCCTTTACATATGAAACAAACAACTATTCCAATCCACTGCTGTCGTGGAGATTTTTTGTTTCCAACTTTTTGTACTTTGGGAAATTTCGACAAGCTCTTCTTAATGCAACGTTGATTCTGTAATAACAGTTAGATCTACTAGCCCTATGCCTCAGGGCTGCAACCATTTGATATTTTCGGGAGGAGGCAAAAAATGTTTGCAACATGTTGGTGTACCTCATAACTAAAAAAATTGGTGTTTTCACAATGTTTTTGAAAATTCGGTGGGGGCCATTCCCCGGTTGCGGCCCAGCTAAGACCAAACGCCCAGGCAAAGGCGACTACCAAAACTACTTTAGCAAACTCACCAACAGCGTCCTTAATCAATGAACGCATAGTAAAGCCGGACACAGGAGTGATCGCGGTCAGCTCCGACTATTTCTCGCGCATCAGTTTCCAGGTCAGGGTGGAACCAACCATTGTGGAAAACATCGGACCCAGCGCGTCGTTCAGATTCTGTTGAAATCAAGCAGTTGATGTGACTGAGTGGAAAAAGCATTACGTACATAGTCGAAACATTTTTGCGTGATGGGGTTATCTTTCTAAATTACCGCGCACAAGGATCGACTCTTCAACCTGTCAATTGCGAGAACGGTATCAAGGGTCGGATCCAATGAGTACGTGCTCGTCCAAAGCAAAAGAGCTCACAATTTTTTTCAAAAACCAAACAAAATAACGACTTTCTACAGATTCAAGACAACACCAATTCGCCAAATCACTTCCAACATCAGCGTCAAGGATTCAAGCGACGAAAATTAAGTCGGAAGCAAAATCAGTTTTCACATCGAAACTGCCTTCAAAAGCGTCATCTGTGAGAGATAATTGACTTGAAGTCGAGTTGCATTTGATGCTTCATTGTTACCTGGCTCCTGATTGTGACGCCGGCGAGCGCCTGTTGTTGCAGGAAGAGCAGCTTGTCCATGTTGGTCGTTTTGGCCAGCACAGAGACAAGCCTGATCTTCATCACCGCATCAGTTGTGTTCAGGTAGTAGTTCCAGATGTAGTCCCAGCTCCCGACTGGGCCGTGAGTTACAGCTGTATAAACGAGAAAGGTGCTGTTTTACTTTCATGTGCAACTGCATTTGACCGAGATCAGGTAAAGTTAGTCAAAAAAACGATGAACGGAACATTGAGGCTCGTTTCACATGAACGAGCAGTGGCGGGGAATCCATGTCTCTGCAAAACCCAGCCTGTGATTGTAACTCAATGACTTTTTTCAGTAAATATTACTCAAAACAAAGCCAAGGCAGCAGCAGATTTGCTGCTGACGCACAGCGCTTCAGTTGCGAAGTAGTTTTCCATGCAACTGGAAGAAGTTATTCTTCATTCGAGTATGTGGTAACTGTTCAGCATAGCGATGAAATAAGTCAAGCAGGCATTCATATTTATCGAACCGTGTTTTCTTTAAACTGCTTCAAAATAAAAGCGATCTATCTGTGCACAGCAAACACACTTGCCCAGATGTCTGCAAACCTCCAAAAGAAGATCACCTGTTTCAAGTACAGCCACTTGCAGATCAGGTGGTATGGCTGTGGGGTTGTACCTCCATTCATCAAACACACACAATGCTTCATCGATGCAAGGCTGGTATCCGTTGCTACGACAACAGCATCTCGTTACCAACAACAAGCATCTTTCAAAAACTCGCAATTCAACAAAACCGCCAGCAGCTCAACTTGTCACCGTCATAATCGAGGACAGACTGATCCTTCCAGGCCACTCGGTCGTAAATGGGTTTGAGAACGTAGCTTGAGAAGCGCTGGAGCATCTTGTATGCGGACTGGTCGAACTGGTATCTGCGCAAATAAAATATAACCCGGATGTCAAAACGCAAACGTCAACGCAGGCTTTCGTCAAACGTGTGATGGAATGGAATAAACGCCTTTTCACGCAGCGGTTTGGGAGAAAAAGTGTGAATTAGGAAGAGAGCGACGTTTGAATCTGGAATGTTGATTGAAACGAAAGTGACAAACGGATGAGCACCTAGTTTGTTGCCAAACTCATAAAATTTAAAAGGATTAAATCCTTGTTTGTGTCAAACCGCAACACCACATTACGGCAGCAGAAGCAATATTTACAGTGAAGTAAACGAAAAATACATCTGTTCTAAGTCATGGGTTAAGCGAAGCGACAACTGTGAATGGTCCATTTCATACACTGCTAAACAAGGACATCGAAAGGGAGTCAGGGGGCCTTTGTCCCCTTGGATTTTGAAATTTTGCTATTAACTTTTTAGTAGAAAAATGTTTTTCTCTTAGTTTCGGCTTAGTAAAATGAAATCTCGCCACTCTTAGCACGTGTAAAAAATCCTTTTGGCAATCGTCTTGAAAGGTCTACTACTATTACCCTTGGAAAAAATCTATCCGACACCCACGCCGCTGCAGTAACCGTTGTTTATCAAGTTAAGTTGTGAGTAGCTGTTTTCGAAAGTCACCGAAACGCGTGAAAGAGCTGTTAAAGAATTCAGCGGATATTTTATGATATGCTCCCAACCTGGGCTGGCGCTAGGTGGTTGCCCCCCCACGAGCCTGGACGCTGGGGCCCCCAATATACAATACATTCCAATTAACACATAGTATTTATCTAAACAAAGCAGCGATTTATTTCAACAAATGCTTACAAAAGCATTTTCTGCAGCTTCATCACAACGTATAAAGCAGACCGACCTAAGCATTTGCTATGTTTCAAGCTAGAAAAGTGACTTTTCCATGTTTTCAAAATTGCAAACATTTTTGTCAACTCAGTCATTTCTAATGCTTCAGCGGTTTCACTTTCAATAGATATCATTGCCAGACTTGTTAGTTTTTCATCAGTCGTAGTTTATCTCTGAAATGTTTTGATTAGCCTCAACATGCAGAAGCTCCGTTCAGCAGTATTACTTACAGCGGTGATCGGCAAACTTTCGTTAGAAGGCCCCAAGCCCCCTTTCCAAGGGCGTCCGCAGAATTTTTTCCGGGGGGAGCAACGTCAACATTTTGCTTATACTTTTCAGGTTACTGACGATGCAGTGCAAACGGACGTTCACGAAGCGCTTTAACCTTTCTACACAAAAAGAAATTGCTCCATTTTACGGCAGTAGTCACAAAAAACGCACTTCGTTGGCAGCAATAACAGCCAGGTATATTGTAGGAAGTTACAAAATAGACTATCTGCAGATTTTTCAAGCAGGGTACTTCTTTGCAAAGAGCCAAATTGCCATGTCTTTAACAAAACCACAATTATGTCTTTTTTTACCTAGCAAGCCTTGCCCGCATCACTTAGAAATAAGAACTGCAAACGTCTAAGATCTCGTACACAGCAATCAAACACCCTTTCAATAAATCCTTGCTTCTGTTTATTGACTTTTTTCACATTGAACGCTCATCCTTATAAACCGGACAAGCCTAAACGGTAGCCAAACAGTCTTCAGTAGGGAGGCTTTCCGTATGTGCAGGGGGCTTGACATTTTAAAATTTGACCAAACACCACTGATTTATAGTGTTTCATATAACAATTTGGGGGGGCTTGGAACTCTGTTTGGGGGGCCTAAACCCACCAAAGCCTCCCCGTGGCGACGGGACTGGGACAAGCGTTCAGTCTCAAAATAACTATGGGTTTTTCCAACTCATCAAGCTTCTTTTTACGCAGTAGGCTATAAACGTACGTGCCTATCCGTATTTTTTATTTTTAAATGTGGAAAAATTTTTTCTTTTTAAATTTTATGTTTTTTTAAACGCATGTTTTAAATATGGAGAGGAAAATTTTTACCTGCTTGGAGATTTTAATATTAATGCTTTATCTAATAACACTGTAGACCAGTGGTTCCCAAACATATTTGTCCGCGGAACACTGCAAGGTTATTTTAAGTGGACAAGGAACCCCCGCCAGATCTGCCAAGTAAACATAAACGCTTTTTTCACCCAAATTGTCGTTATTAAGGTGTCGTACTGTAAACAAAATTATGCACAATAAGCGTAACCATAAAGTAAGCTAGATCAAGCGATACAGCGGCTGCCACACGCCCGAAGGGTTAAAAGACATATCAGCAGTTTTTTTCTTAAAACTGAAAAGTATAGATTGTGGAACCCTTTAGATTTGTCTATCGAACCTAGGGTTCCGCGGAAGCCGCTCTGGGAAATGCTGCTGTAGACCAACGGTTTACAAATAACATGCAATCTATTGGTGCCGATCAGATGATCACCCTGTCTACAAGATTCATGTTACATCAAAAATCCTCACTACCTAACAACATATATTGTAATGACTTTGCGCATGAACTACAGCCTGGGGTATTACAATATGATATCAGTGATCACCATCCTATCTTTCTTCTAGCTAAAACGGTACCTAAATAAAATAGGTCAACTAAAAGGAAAAGAAAAGACTTTTGCAAACAAATCCACCCAGAAAATTTTGTGATGCACCTATCAACAAACTTACAAGAAAATTTTACCTGTAACCATGAGAACCAAAATGAAGAATTCAACAACTTTTTTGTAATATTCAAATCCTCTGTGGACCACAATGTCCCATTAATCAATTTAAGTAGGAAATTGACCAAGCTGCCCTTTAGACCTTGGATACCAAAAGGTTTGCTAAATTCTATTAAAACTAAAAACAAACTTTATAAAAAAGTTATGAATATTCGCATTTCCTATGAGTTTCAAAAATACAAAAATTTTACAGCATTTTTACTCACGTGAAAAAGAAAGCTAAACTCAATTATTACAAAATCCAGCTGTTTGAGAACTCCAATACTCCATGAGAAACTTGGAAAACAATCAATAAGGCAATTGGTAAAGCTCTGTTGACAATTCCATTCCAGTTATTCAAAACACTGTCCCTGGTGCTTCCTCCCTTCCACCCAACCAATCTGTTGCCCAAGTTTTGAATCAATTTTTTACATCAGTTAGTCCATCACTTGCCAGTGCCATATCTCCAACTGTAACTGATACTTATTTAACTCCTCCACAAATCTGTTCTTCCATGTTTATGACTCCAACTTGTTCAGACGAAATACTGAAGCTTATCAATTTACTCGATAACAAATGTCTCCTTTGATATTCCTCTCAGCTGTCAGATGAGCGAAATTGTGTAAAAATATCATATGTACTTACTTAGCAGATATATTTGATCAGTGCGTACAAAACGGAGTCTTTCCTGATAAATTGAAACTTGCCAAGGTTATTTCAGTTTTTAAATCTGGTGCTAAAAATATCGCTTCCAACTATAGACCAATATCAATTTTATCACACTTTTCCAAAATATTTGAAAAACTGATGCATAAAAACTTGGTCAGCTTCCTAGATATTAATAACATAATTACAAAACATCAATTTGGCTTTCGTTCTGGACTTTATACAGTTCTGGGTTTAAACCAACTTCATAACTATATATTATGTCCAAATGACTCTGGACAATGCACATGTGGCATTTTTCTTGATTTAAAAAATGCATTTGATACTGTAAATCACAAAATATTACTAGACAAACTCAACCATAATGGAATTCGTGGTTTGGCTTTAGACTTTTTCACATCATATTTACAGAATAGATAGCAATTCGTTTATGCGAATGGAATTCAATCTGATAAGATGCAAATCACTTGTGGTGTTCCGCAAAGTTCGACTCTTGGTCCTGTGCTATTTTTGTATAAAAATGATCTCCCCATGTCTTCCACAATTGGGCCAAGGCCCACCACTGCAGTGGCGTACGCAGAAAATTTTCATGGAGGGGTTTCATTCGTGGCATATGGTGGTCATTTGCGTTTGGTGTGCGCTGTTTGTGACGTCACAATTTGACATCATACACATGTTTCCAAACCAACGTTTTGGCGAAGTTTGTTGACATAATATGCATATTCTTCTACACGCGCTCCCTCATTTTATAAACTATCAGCGCTTAAAGTTAGGACATCCATGTTAGGAATAAACTCAACGCTACGACACAGCAGTTCATAACTGCAAAAATATCAGGTTTCGCGTTGAAACAGGGGAGTGAAACACACTCATCACTGCGTCAGAGCAATTTACAGCTGCAACATGAGGCTGCGCTAATGTCTTGTCGAATACGAGCAGTTGAGCATAAAAAGTGTGCGGCTGGGCTGTCTGACGCACACCCCGGTTTTCAAGATCGAACCTTGCTAAACTACACAAGAATTGAGATTGCGCACAAAGTACACATGAAAACTTTCAATTCTTTGTCATGTATAGAAGTCCAGCAAATTTTTTGTTTTCCTTTTTCACTTCTGAGACATTATCAAATACCTGAATCCTTCTTTGCTGCTGTTTTTGAGCTCGTGCAACAGTTCTATCATGACACTGAAATTGGTAACGTAGCTAATGCGGTCAGAGTTTATTTTGATCAGCCATAGCAGACAAAATAAAGACAACTGTGTCGGATAAAGTGAACTATCGCGGAACATAATTTTAAACCTGCGTAGTGGACGAAAAGTCTGCAAAAAGTGGTGAGATGGTTTCTGGACGCAGACGATAACCCAGATTCCCACCAAAACCGAATTGTTACATTTTGGCCTATTAACAATGTTCCTTGAAATTTGCATGCAAATTTATTCTGTGGTATTTGCATTAAGTCGACAAATTAACAAGCAAAATGTATGCGAAAAGAATTAATCTCCTTTGCGCATGTAATAAAGTTTTTTTAAAATATCAAGCTCAAGTGGCGGTCCACCCCTAACCCCCTTTGCGTACGCCCTTGCACCACTGGGCACTGTGCCATTCGTTAAATAACTGTATTTCTCATTGGTGTAAAATTTCCAGTTTTCATTGGACACCTCTGACGTGAGATACACTGGATATTGCAGGCGTGGGCTGCGAATACGGCCCCCTCCTGGCTACACCTATGCTAGCTACGCTACTGAACGAGAGACTTCGTGCCAAAACAAGTTAAGAACACCGTTTATTCAAAGCATTTCAGTCGAAAAGAACTGCCCAACGGCGACAATGGAATGCAAGCCTCAATTCTGAGCGCAGCAGAGACGGAGCACATCCAGAACTCGATTAATGATTAGAAGTTCACCCAGAAACATTGCGAACTGAAACAATCTTTTCTGTTGTTACAATGAGCTCAGTGATGCAAATGCGAATTGTTTCGCAATAACGATTTTTTTAGTGTGGATAATCGGCTACATACTTCGCAGGTTAAGTGTTTCAGAGCTCTTGGGAGCGGCCTAAAGCTTTTCTGGGCTTGTCGTGCAGCTCTTGAGATAGGCGCAGATATTAAGACTCTACCGCAGCACAAACTGATAAGTTACGTTGGTTTTGTCGTGAGCAAAAGTTTAGTTACGAGACTGACAGCTGTGATTGCCATGACAATCGAAATCAGATCTATCAGTCGTCGCGTTTTAGCGCCGGTTTAAAGTTTCTGCCTTTTGAATCACGAATCGCTATTCAGGTTTCCAAAAAAACACATTTTCGAAAAACAAAAGTGACACGCTCTTTAAGTACAAAAGTTCTTAACCAAGGGTCTGTGAAGCCCTTAGTGGTCCATGAATGTGTTTTAAACAGTCTGTAAAGCAAAATCCAATCACTTAAACCCGCTAACTTTTATCAAACCATTTGGGCCATTATTCAGCTTAATCGCACCAAAAATGTAATCAGACATGCACTTCTAGGCCTAACTAGGTATTTCCGATACTACTGTACCTTTATAATGTAATAGTCCACACTGCCTACGGAAGTTTCTGCTAAAACTTTGCAGGTGCATTGACGTAAATAAATTAAACGTTTCTGAAAATTTAACCTTCATTTACAACAAATTTTGTAACACCATTTTTAGGTTCTAGTATTTGATTAGTTGTTCATGAGATGTCAGCATAGCAAAGTGATCTATCGGATAATACTTTTCGAAAAGATGGTCCATTGGTTAAAAAAGGCTGAGAACCACTGCTCTGCAGCAATGAAGAAAACAACAAAAAGTCTAAACAATTAATCAAGGTTTTATGGATCCCTTTGTGGAACACTAGACATTCCAGGAGGACCACTGGTGGTCCACCTGGAATGTTTCTGCGCATTTAACGACTCGGACACTGAAGATAGTATCCGGGGAGGAACGGCAGACAGTTCACGCTTTACGTAAACGCGAGGTGGACTTCATAGATGCGAATTTCGGAGCGCAGGTATAAATTTTGGCAGTATGGTTTGAAAAATGCGCAGTTACGAGAAGGCGTGTGACGACAACAAACGTAACTCGTGCAGTGTTTCACTTCACAAAACGTTGCAACGTAGCTTTGTCACAAAAGAGCACAAAAAACGTTATCGAAAACACACCTCAAAATGCTGCTCATGTAGCCCAGACCGGACAAGGCTGTAGTGACTGTGATGTATTCCGTTTCCTTTTTGACAAACTCGATCATGAGAAATAGGTCAGCGTAGGACAGGTAACCCGTGCGAGCAGAAACAAAAGCGTGGTGCAGAATGCTCATACGGTCTTTTGTGATGAACACCAAGGGGTCTTGTCGCAGCTGGTTGGATAAGCCTCTCCACAAAGCTTTGTCGTATGTGACCTGTAAAGATCAAGCAAGACTGCGTTGAAAATTTGTGCCTTTTCCTTTCAATAGTGCGAAACGCATTGCCGTTACCGACTGACAGCAAGAGTGGACGGAGTTCTGAAACTGAAATGATGCGTCGGCGGCGAAATGGGAGTTGACGGGAGCGTTCTTGAATTCGTGTTCGGTGCAGAGTTGAAAAAACCAAAGGAAATCGGTTCTTTTATTGGGGTGTGTATGCCACTATGGCAGCAATATATTGTTAAAAAGCAGGATAATGCCAAATGAAATGATGCTTTGTTTCTTGTGTCTGATTGTGGGGTTAGGTGAGGCGCTAAAGGGGGCGCGCTGGAAAAAGTTTATAAACCTCTCAAATAAATAAAGAACATAAGAGACACGTCTCCGGCCAATCGGAACCTGATCTCACTTGTTCCTGTGGAAGCAACATCTAAGTCAATTCAAAGCAGCTACAGACCCGCGAAAGCACGAGTGCGCGTTGCGTTACTAAGTTTTTGTTTGGTCAGCAAGCTCGCCAGAGCGTCATCACATGCGTTGGGCCGTAATTCCAACTTGCTCGTCTGCTACAAGCCACAGATTGACACAACGAAGTTATAAAAAAACACGCTCCACAAAATAATTTTTGAAAAACGAACTGCATTTAAAAGCTTGAAGAAAAATGATTTCTGTCTGAAAAACAAAAAAACTGCATCTTAAATAAATATGAATAATTCTAAAAAATAGCTACATTTGATAAAATTTTTAGAAAGATATAGGCTGCGTCGCGTGGACGACGTTCTACAAAAACACAAACTGCTATTGCGACCATGTTGCCTCCACAGACAAATTCATTCATTCCTTCATTTCCAAAGTAGCATTTATTCTTTGGAGCTCCGTGAGGTTGCAATCCCAGGTCACAAAGCATAACACAGTCAACAGCAATCACTGACAGTTCTGTTGGCTCCACACCAAGACAGGACCAAGCAAGGTCAGAGATGTTGTCACTCCAGGTGGTCTTTGGTGGACCTTTGTGGCGCTTTCCTGTGGGTTTAGCCAGCAGGAACTACCTCGCCATGTGGGTGTTAATGTATTTTCCAGTCAACGTATCCTGAATCCCGATACGCTTCAGATGTTGCTTGTGCCTGTAAAGCTTTCGGAGAAATAAACGTGTTGTGGGGAATTGGGTTTTGGTAAAAAATGGATCAAACCAAAAAAATCGATTTTCATTTCGTTCTTGAGCAATCTGAAGCCCAAACGTGGCTTCAGCGAACCCCCTCCCGCAATACACAGCGTACGCGGGAGGACGGGTGGAAAAAACATTTACCCGATAATGAATAATCAAAAACATTTGTTTTTAAAATCATTATTTACCCAAAAATTAAGCAACGCATTACGCAAAACGCGATGATATGGCGCTTTGGGAAGTGACACTGATTTTCTGTTGCCAAGTTTCCAACCACCACAGAGGTAAAGCGGTAACAGTAGAATCTGCTTGCAAAGCATTTTACTGCAGTTGTACAGTAAAATGGTTTGCGAGAAAATTCGACGGTTCTCGTTTTACCTCTGTAGTACATCCAAACTTGGATATTAATAAGTTCAGTCTGAATCCTTGACAGGGACGGATCTAGTGGGGGCGATTGGGGTGATCGCCCCCCCTAAAACCTAAGAAAGTAACTTTATTCCACGTGACTTTGTTCAAATTGAAAAACAGTATTCGCAATATAAGGCCATTTTGTTGTCCATTGTTATGTCATAGGAGTGTCGTGAAGTATACTTCATCTCTCTTACAGTAGCGAAACCGTTATGAGGCTTGACTATCAAATATTACTGAAATTGCCCCCACTAATCTTACTGGCTGGATCCGTCCTTGTTCCTTGCAGAGTTATGACGGCACAACATGACAGGCAGATTACTCGAATACTCTACTTCATTTGATTTCCTCTTGGAAGAATGCTTGACTCCAGATAAGATGACGTCATGAAAAGACGCCGAGAATGAGGTCAAATCAGGTCGCACAAAACGAGAATAGAACTGCAGCAATGAAAGTCCACAACGTTAAAAGAAGTCGTAGCGTTCGGCAGTGGTTTGGCTTTTCAGCATAAAAAGGGGGCGTTTCCGAGTCTGATTCAATCTCTTCTATTACATTCCTCAATCTAATCCCATCCGTATGACACACACAGGTGTTGCAGAAAACATTTGTTGTTTACATTTATATAAAGTCAAAGGTGCGAATTGACGCATGACACCCGTCCTGAGGCGTCACTTTTTTGTAGAGCTTTGCAACACCATAACTCACCAGCCGATTGAGCTAGAGAGCTGTTCAAACCCTATACGGATTCGAAAAGTCTTCTAGTTTAGACTAAATATAATTTTTTCATTTTGGGTTTGGGGTTTTCTGTGGATGACGTCATATTGGGGGCATGTTTTGCCTTTTTGTTCACGTTTACCTGGCCCTTGGCGCTAACCCAACGAGACATTATTGGCTCAAGTTTTATTTCGGAAACTAGGCTATGATCCGAGACTTTATAACCCTTGATTGGCTTTTTTGCATATCTGCAGCCCACATAATGGTTCAAAAACCCAATTTTGACAAAAATTAAAAAGTGTCACGAAAGGTATAATTTTCCCTCTCAGCGCAAATTTTGGCCAGCCCCCACTCTGCAACAGATTGAACTATTCACCCCCTATAAAGACTCGTGAAGTTTTGTAGTACAGAATGAAAAAAAAATTAAGTTTGGATTTGGGGTTTTGGTTCGATGACGTCATGATTTGGATATGTTTTGCGGTTTATAATGACGTCATCGACTGATCCAATGAGCCGATTTCGTAGTTCAAAGGTTTATTGGAAACAAGGCTACGTTACGAGTCTTTAGAGAACCTGATCGATTTTCTAGCGTTTCT
>Ga0210059_1006575_pt1 | contig 18611 bp, 12 predicted proteins | sample Ectturendosymbi2_FD_188042 | JGI IMG/M metagenome (GOLD analysis project Ga0210059, IMG submission 188042) | Ecteinascidia turbinata endosymbiont from Florida, USA - Sample 2 (SPAdes) (version 2) | ecosystem: Host-associated > Tunicates > Ascidians > Unclassified | place: Key West, Florida... | reverse complement strand
ATCCGAAACCCCCAACTGGAAGGTTTGGAGAAGAGGTTCATTGTCGTGTGTGCGACTAAATGGCACTTAACTAAAAATTCGGTGTTCAACGACTTATATTTGAACAGATTGTGTCTCAACTGTGCTTAATACACATTATTCGTGTATACATTTAATGTGAAAAATCACCAATAGCATTACAAGGAAGAATAGCAAAAGCAAGGAAGGCAAGAAACAAGTTATTTTCCGTTTATAATATCCAGATTAATCCATCTACAAAGGAACGCGCGCAATGAAACAAATAAGCAAAAAGAATAAGGAAAACAAGGAAATACTTGGAAGCTCTACTTGTTTCTTGAGCATCAGTATCAATCTGTCCCTTCCTTTCTATTAACTGCGGCGATTCTTGTCTACCCATATCTTCAACTTAAGTACAGCCTGTGCACAAGTGACAGAAATGAGCACGCATAGATGTTATTTAATGCAAATCGATTTCGCCATACGGCTGATTTCTGTCAGTTGTGCACAGGCTGTACTTAAGTTGAAAACAAGGAAACAAACAAATAAAACGACAAGCAAAATTCACTCAGCAAAAAACAAGGATTCATAAAATGCTCAGATGGAAAATGTTGACAGCAATATTTTAAAACTAAACACTGCTTGACAAGAGTCACTTAAATGTATAGAAAATTTCCTACTGTGATAGCAATCGTTCACACATAGCTTTTTTAAACAGATGCAAAGATAAATTTTTATATCTTGATCTAACTTCTTCCCATCTCGCTGCTCTTTTGTAAGATATTAAGATTTTACCAATATTGTTGTGGGCTCCAGGATAATTACTAGCATACTTACTTCCTGGCCGTAGCAGTTATGAATATCGTATAATCTCTGAATTTCATTCATTTCAATTTTCGTTTATTTTGACACTAAGAGAACTCGAAATACCTCGCGGTTTTCAGCAGCCACTGATAGTTCTGGTGGCTCTACACTGAGACGGGACCAAGTCAGATCGTAGATATAATCACGTCAAGTTGTCCTTGGTCGACCTCTGGGTCGCTATCTCTTGGGTATAGCCAGCAGGATTTCTAGAATAGACTATTGAAAATACTGGGCAGAGATCGTCATGAAATCTATGCATTAATTAGGCGCATTCCAATTTATAGATATCTTGTAATTTTAGAAATTTTAACATTTTGTAAATGGGGCTTACACGCAGGCCTGTATCCAGTTTTTATGGTTTGGGAGGACAAAATGTATTTCTAGCGGGCATCATATTTGTTTTTATTACATGTTTAAAGCAAAATACATGAAATACATGATTACTAAACGTCGTTTTGGGCATTATGCTGCTTTGTTTTACGTTGATTCATTTACATGAGAAATGTTTGCATGCAAAAATATAGTAAGGTAACTTGAGTAGATTGGAATTCAAAATATTTCTCTTTTCATAAATCACATTAGATGCAAAAGTTAACTTTTTTCAGTGTTCCTGAGATGTAATGATCAATTCAGTTCTTCATTGGTGGAAACGCCTAGATATTTCACAGGTCCTCACCTTACCACCCCCTACAGCCTAGTCATCAGTCGACGGCTCTGGGCATCCCTCAAAAATACCCAAGGAAAGAAGTGACGAATATATTGGATACAGGCTTAGCTCCATGGTTTGTGATAGTGAAGAACGATTTCCCACTTGCCTATCAGTTCTCCATACTTACGCCTATCAGTTCCTCATATAAATTTACAGCAGAGAAACGCCTGCATACGCTTTACGTTTTAAAGGTACGTTTTCTTTTCATCTCATCTGTTTTTCTTCGAGGCAGTAATTTTTCCCACTTCGTTTTTCATGAATTTTTGAAACTGATATTACCATATTATGCTACCTCAGCTAAGACATACACCAAACTCAACTTCTACAGCCAAAGCCTTAAACACAGTGAGCGCAAACAGCAGAACCAATCAGAAAGTCTTGGGGCTGTTGTTTCCAGTTGCGCGTTATCAAAAAGCCCTAACTGTCTTCAAGCTTGCTTTTCTGCAGAAAATTCTTCCGCCAAAATAAATTATACGTTACTTACGCAGTGTTGTGCCCAATTTCAGAGAATTTAAAAATAAAAAACACAATTAAACGAATGGTTTCTACTTTTGACTTTCTGTTATGGCTTATTTATATTTTTATTTTGCGCGTTTGTGTTGTCATATTGGGAGAAAAATGGAGATATGTGAAAAGCACCATGATAATTGAAGTGAGCAGATAAAAAAAGCTGGATGAAGATGCGCAGAGTTTGACAAAGGTATGTAAATTGTTCCTTGGGGGATGCAATGCAAAATCAACAGGCACTGTTGTAGGCGGTGGTGTGTTTAAGGGGAAGCGAGCGAGGCACTTGCCTGGGCCCCCTTTTTTAGGTGCATTCGAGGTGTTTCGCACGTAAACTGTCCTCAGTTTTGGTGAAAACTTATTATCCACTCATATAATGTGCTCTGAAGCAGATCATATGTAAGTACTCTGCTTTCAAAGGAGCCCCCAACAGCAACTGCAGTGTGTAAGTACTCTACTTTCAAAGAGGCCCGCAGAAGCAACTGTAATGTGTAAGTACTCTGCTTTCAAAGGGGACTCCAACATCAATTGCAATATGTAAGTATTCTGCTTTCAAAAGGCCCCCATCTGCATCTGTAATGTGTAAATAAGGAAAATCTTCAAAACAACTTCAATGTCTTAAAATAACTGTGGGTCAAAATGGTTCCAAAAAGTTCTGAAAAGATCCTATCAAGTTAGAGAAAAATTTATACCAAAGGATAATTTTTTGCTGTCAGTGAATGAAGCTGCTTATAATATAGTGTAGCAATGTTTGCAGAAAGGTATATGATGAATTATAATTCACAAATAATTATTTGTTACTTTTGAACATTTTTGAAACAACTAGTGTCAATGCAAGATGAGGACAGCTTTGAGTCATCCAGAATCAAAGCTTTTCAAAAAAGTCTCAAGTTGGATGCTTTTGTATGTATGCGATGTTCCTGAATATTAAAAGGATAAAATTTAAAATAAATTCAGTATTTTGAATCCACGTTGTTGTTGCCTGTAGTTTCATGGAGGCTCTTAAGGACATGGCTATGAACAAATTTAAGAAAATAAGCATTTTTCAGGGAGGGAAAGTGTGTCATAAACCTCCTGGTTTATTGATAGTGAATGCAGAGAAACAGAGCGCAAAACTAGAGAAGTGGGGCCCATGCCAAGTTGGTATGACATAACTTCAACGTGTTGCTAGCTTTGTCTTCCCAACATTCAGCGTTTTTAAAGTTGTGTATCATGAATTCCCTTGTGCATTTCCTGTTATCTCAGTCATGTCGCAGTCTCAGGAACGTATCCCTAGGCCCCTAGGCTTGATCAAAAGGTCTTATCACGATTGGCTGAGTATGATGACGACATAAGAGGGCTCCCTATTTCAACCTTGCCTCAGGCCCCTCCAACCCCAAGTTCACCACTGGTTTTATGCAACGCAATGGCATTGCCTACACTGTGTGTATCTGGCCGCACCACAATTAGCAGGTATGCTGCATATTAGCACACAATAAGCACGAAATAGAGTGTTTTTAAGTGCATTGGAGCACTGAGCAAATGTGCTTCTGAACTTGTTAGCTGCACAATAAAGTGATTTCACTTGTCTCTGCGTGCAAATGTCATCTTTCATTGAGGCGCTATCCTTCAGTATTATCAAGGTATACGCTCAGCTACAAGGATCACTAGCAATTAGGAATTCGCTTTAGGCTGCAAAACCGTAACATGTGATCAATTGTTAAAACGGGAAAGATCCACTAAAAGCATTTTGATAAAGTGTCGATGTGCATACTTTAATTTATAGCCCCTTTTGATGATCATTTGGAAGGGGCACCCTCTGAATCTCAGAAAACGGACCTGATCCAAATTCCTCACTTGTTTCACCCCATATCCATCACTGTCACCCTGCCTAAGCACAGAGCGACAAGAACGCAAAAGATATCACGTAAGGGAAGGTGATAACGAACTACTGTTTGTACGTATTGAAGAAGCCGTAAGTAACTAATACTGGAGCGCTGAATAAAAAAAGGACCTCAGATTTTTCTATCACATCAATATTCTCTCTGAAGCAATCCTTTTGGAAGTTTGAGAAAGTATGTATTGCATGTTTCACAATATGTAAATATGCCTTCGTGTAAAAAAAGCAATAAAACATTGCCAACAGCAGTTTTGGTGCGGTGTTCGGAAAACCTTGGTTATGATATAAAATAAGCTTTCTCTTCTTTGACTTTCGAGATTTTTCGTAGGCTTCTTCAACTCTCATAAGATACGAATATTAATCTGCTGTCGTATTAATGTTCCACCAACCTTGGTAGTGTTTTCCCATGCTTTCAATATCTTGGTGGAAACGTCCACCTTGCTATTCACTCGTGACCCCTAAATTTTCTGGAAATCAATCCAGATAACTTTGCAGATAGTGTACTTTTTGCACACAGCTGAGTTTTGGAAATGCGTTGAGGAGCTACTTAGCAGTTCTCCATAATTTTTGATGAATTTGCATTACCCAAAAGATTTGCCTACAGCATAGCTAAAAGCTATCCAACTTTCTCATCTTGATTCATAGTTTCAATAAATTTATTATTTTTAATCACCTATCTTTTTTCCAAGCAAATATTCTTGCTGTAAACTTTTGTCTGCTTAAGGCAGTAAATCTCTGCAAATATATCTAAGTCATGCCACATCCTTTTGCAGACCTTTGGTATAGTGGTTCATTAGGCCCAGCTTGATGTGAAGAAGTGGTTGGAACACATTGCTTAGATGTACTATAATACTTGATGGCAAATGTTTTTCTCCAGGTATAAATTCTTTTCTTTCTGGCCATCATTCTTGTTTCCAATGTTTTTATGACTCTGCTATCCCACAGATTCAAAATAAGGGATACTTAAAACAATCACCCTCGGGCAAGTAACATACGCAACACTTCAAGACACCAGGTGTGTCCAGAGTAATTGCATCTGCTTAGTAAAATTTCCGTATTTTTATACCCTTCCTTCAGATGCACAGAATGACTAATTGGGACAGAGGCATTTTTTGCATTATGCAACAGTATACACTTTAAGCTAGCCATGGGACAATCTATGAAGAGCCGTCATTCCTTTGGATCATATACGCACACAACCCATGACATGTAACAGGCCACCTACATCGTGAAAACCACAAATCTAAATTTTCAATGCATCAAGAAAACCACAAATCTACATTTTATGATGTAAGTACGCAACCGAAATTTCGTCTATTCTTCTGTAAAAGGAAATGCCGTTCCAGGAGTAAGTAGATTGTTCTGATGTAGCTTGGATCTTATAACTTCTGAAGAGCTTTTTGGTAAACTCAGATCGCGCACTAAATCATTTAAAAAATGCTCCGCTTGATCAGTTTTGGCAGCTTCTGTTGTTCTGAAGGTGAGCAATTGTCATTACTTTCAAGGGAAATGTCCACGTTACAGTGATGCTGTCAGCATGAGTCACGGACAGTGTTTTTTTTAAAGTGTTTTGACGGACCAAAACGGTCTCTCAAATTCCTCCAACGGTCTCTCAAAATATAGTGACCTGAGATCACATCAATGGAGAACGGTCTATCAAATTCCTCCAAGCGGTCTCTTAAAATTTCCTTGCGGTCACCAAAGCGAAACCTTAAAAAAAACCTGGTCACGGATATCATGATTGATGGAATGCGCGGATAATTGATTATGTTGAATTTGTTTTTGAAGTTAAATCCAGCTACATTTACAATGCAGAAGTTACATTCGCCTACATCAGGGGTGGGCAATTAGCGACCCGCAGACCACATCTGGCCGGTCACAACGTTTTCAGTTGCCCGCGGTAGCTTTCAGGAAAAATCTTCAAATCTGAAATTTCTTCCAACTTACCAAAGTAACTATTAGTGTTGAGGTATACTTGAATCGAGAGTGGCTTCTATTTCCATTAGAAGTACGGCCCTTCCGCTAAATGCGCCCTTCTCAATAGCTCCCAAGCCAAACTAATTGCCCCTGACCTGGTCTACATGATTTTCCGGCTCTCTCCATATCACTGGAACGCGAAAGCTCAAACTCGTTTGTTTTTTCCTTGGTCAATTTTCTCAGATTTTCGTCACATGTTCTGCACAATTTTTAACCATCTGCAATTAGAAACGAAGTCACCAATAAAAGTGACAATGAAACTGATGTAGTTAAGCATTGTGCAAAAACAGCTGATCGACGATCGTTGGTTTGTAGCTGAACGCAAGATGGCAAATACAAACTGATAGCAGTTTTGAAATCAGTGCCCAGTAATTACCTTAAAAACACTTTGTACTTCTAATCCAGCAAAGATTATGCAGACCAGTGATTTATAATAGAATAAATTTTCCGATAAGATCGTAGTGTCTGATTCTTGTCTATGAAAGGATTCCTTTCGATAGGCAGTCACAGCTAGCAGTTTTGTAATTTATATGTTTCAAAGTTAGTTTTATTTTAAAACAATGCATATGAAATATTTGATCAAATAAATCAAATGCCTCATTGATTTAGATTAATTAATTTTATTTTCTGATGTGTCTTGTTTTTTTTAACGCAGGTTATCTTTGCAGAATTGAGAGAATTCGTGCTAAGTGTGGAGTTTTCCATTCGATTTATGATTTATCGATCTACTTTCATAACATGCTATGAATGTAAAGAAAAGCTTTAAGGCTTTCTTTATCTTGAAACAATCTGTGGAAGTCCAAATCGTTTACAGTAATCCATTAAGAATTCTGTGATGCTCGCCATTTTGCCAGTTTGGCAAGCACCATAGTTTGATTTTCCATAACTCTTTGCGGTATTAATTGATCGATTCACTACTGAATTATTTCCAAATGTCTGAAAAAATCCAAAGGTTTTAACAAAATATCAAGCAATTCTTACCTTGGTGAATTCTTTTCTTTTATGTTTTCTTCGTAGTTTTGTATAGCAGTGAATTGGGTGTCAACCACGAGACAACCGCTAAACTGCTATCTCAAACATTAATAAAGTTGATGGAATTATATAGGAGTTCTTAAATATGTTTTGAGATCTTTTGTTTGGCAACAAAATCAAAACTTAGCTTACAGAATAGAAAGAGAATTCCATGACTCGGATTTTTCTGAAAGTTACATCTTCATTGTCAGTTTTTCCGTGTTACCGACTTGGTTTGCACATAAGATTGCTGCCTGAATTTAATGATTGTCAATGTGATCACTGATACTGAGTGTCCTGACCTTTGACAAATTGGATACTGCTGGTGAGTCACCGCTAAATTCCTTATTTGATATTTTGGGTTTGTTTGTTCAGCATGTAATCTACATGAAGAGATTAACGCTGCAAGATGACAGCCTGCTAAGAGGAATTCATTCATCTGACTTTAAGCTGGTGCATTGGTTTTGAACGTTTTAAAACATTAATGATTACTTTGAGCTCAACGAGTTGTAATCCTCCGTCACTTTCGCCAGAAAGACCTTTAGAATAATTTCTGAAATTGTACAGCTTTTTGAGCTCACTCTCTTGGATGGGGAGCTCGTTTGTGTTTGACTTAGGGAGTTTCTGGTTTTGGATCTTTCGTGCATCACATTGCGCAAGCAGTGTATACAAAGAGTAAAGCTTAAAGGCTATTGAAAGTATCGAATTCCACTTACGTTTTAGCATAATAGCTGATTGGGTTTATATCAATGTTTCTCCTTTGCGTTGGTGAGCAGTATCGGAGATTATATTCGAGAGAACTACTTCCATGCAAAGAAGGACAGCAGCTTGAAAGTGCGGCAATGACACAGAGTGAGAATTGTGGGATATACTGTTCTGTTGCCTGTCAACTTTGTACGCAAGTTATGAAATGTATCGAAGGCCTTGGTAGCCGTTGCTGTACACTCGCTAAGCAATGAAAGCCAATTAATGTTTTCATGATTTTTACAATGATATCTTCGACTCGCCAAAAGTCGTTTGTTCCAAGCTGGTATGCCGAACTGTAATAATGCTGATAAATATTAAATTTTTCTCTGGCCAGTGTTCATTTTAAGCTCAATTCTTGTTCGTTGCACTTGAAACTCTGCAAAATAACTCTGGTCGATGATCGCCGCCAAACTGAAATTTCATAATTGGCACATGCAGTGCAAAGCCTTTGAAAATCACTTTCCACCATTGCTCCAATATTAAAAATCAGTAGATGAACACACGTCGTTTATAAAAAGCTTCTTTCAGAATTTCAGTTTGAAAACAGTCCCTCAGAGAGGCATTAGTACGCGGCGTTCAAATTAATGTACTACTTATTGTTCGCATGACGGAAAAATAGCATAAAATGCTTGTTGCATAAGGACAGACGACCAAATTTTTACGAGCACATTTTAAAATAAAACTGAATGGGTATTTTTTCAGGGTCGTGATTTAACAATTTCACTAAGCCTTTACGTAGGCGCAAGTCAACAGCATGAACTCGCAACTGCATGATACTGGAAAGTTGAAATTGTGGTTCAAACAACAGAAGATCCTGCCTCCTAATCATCTACCTCCGAGACGAATATGGGTCGGAAACAGGAAAGACAACATCTTAGCTGATTGGCTGTCGGCCTACTTTTGATAAAAGCTAATCTGCCTTTGGCAAAACGCATCAGTTTATACATTCGGATCTTTTCAATTATTACTATTACTATCAGGTTTTTCGAAAACATCTATTGCAACATGATGAACGTAGAAGCAACTTTGGCAAAAGAATGATATTTTGAATAACAAACGAATTATATTTTCCACATCTGGCATTATGAATATTTTTGCTAGTGTTTACAAAAACTATTTCAAATGTTTCTTTACCAGTGGTACCTAGATATCGACCATTTGTTTGAAAACTGTTAATAAAGTCCATCGAGTACAGTACATCTAAGTAGCCTATGCTGTTTGTTAATATATGCATAACTCTAACCAAATATCCAACGCGTATTCAAACAGCTCCACAATTTTGTACCACACCTGCACAAACCATGCCTCTCCAGAAATAAACCACTGCATTCTTTACTCAGATATCTCAGATGATCTTCCAATATATTCGACACTGGAAAGTTTGAAGCCTCAAGCATCGGGTATGACGTAAAAAATATTAAACACTGTGTTTCTTAGGTTTTTATTTTAGACCTTTTATAATTTTTGCAAGAAACACCATGTGTGTACAAATTATGAATAGTAGCGAATTCTTTTGATATTTTCTATAGAAAATGTGTCGATATTTTAAAACTATTTTCAACAAGTACGTGCTACACTGCAAAAGGTTCCATAAATACAAACAAAAATACCCAAAGATATGGATCACAAAACGGATATCAAAATTAATGAGAACTAACAATCCGATTCTTTGGAAAGAAACTGGACAAGCGATTTTGTGATAGTAGGAATGAATAGTTAGACAACTGACTAGCAGCACAAAAACCCTAATGTATCCATGGTTCCACAATCTTACTGTTCTTAGAGTAAATGATATTCATAGTTCAGAGGGTACAAACACATGCATGTACTCGTAATACTGGTACAGATCCTTTACCTGGGGATATAGTAGCAACTTTAGGGCAGTAAAGGCATTCATACCTGCAGCACTCGTGAATCAATGGGAAACAATTATTTCTTGAAGCATGCAAATGAACAGAATTGGTTCCAAATGTTTCAAACACGCTGCACCTAACATTCAAGCAGATGCCCTAGAAGAAATAAAAGAGAAGTCCCAGCTATGCTTTAAAAAACTGTGGTGATTTTTTTAGTTTTTAAAGATATGCCAGCTTAAAACATGGAATAACGCGTATTTTCATGATACTTCACACTTTTGCAAAAACTAATATCAACCAGGTGTTTAAGCTAGGTTTGAAAGAACATTGTTTTAATTCTGTATAACGCCAGATCTCAAACGTGTGCTAAACTGTTTTCGAAGGTTTTGTAACTTCATATTACTTGTGTACAAATTTGAAAGTTGTGTATGACACTGTATCATCAGTAAATGCTTTTTCTTTTTACCTGTGCTTTGTGTTAGTAGTTTTTTCGTTTCGTATGTGTTTTGAAACTTAGTCAGCAGGATTGCGGTTGCTGAGTGGACCGTACGGTTGTCGAATTGTCTCCATGCCATAACACTTGTGCTTCAAAGTTTTCATTCTCCGTTGAAGTTTATCATCATGGCAAAAACAATCCTTACCTTTCTAACAAGTAATTTGTTTATAAACGTGGAATGCTGTAGTGATATTTGGTCATTTCTGTATTGAAGCATGAGAAAAACATCATAGATCCGATTGTTGATTTGAAAGGTTGTGTACACTTTTTGAAGGACATTTTGTGCTGAAACAGTAAAGCTTTCTCATATCACAAACGAAATGCAACTTGGCTGCGCCAAAATTTCGTCTTTCTATTTCAGTATACATCTTATTTCGACGTTGTCGTCCTATTTAAGTTTTTATTGTTTGTAAGCTTATGAATTTATTTAGCTTCACATAAAGAGAAAAATATTTTTGAAACACTTTTGGCTCGGAATATCCGACATTGCTGATTTTTCTACAAGAGTTCTTTATACATTAAGTTATTCTTTATACTTTAAGAAACATATAAAAGTAGACTTATACTGCATTTTCTGAATAGCTGCTTGGCGTGGACGCTGAATTTGCTTTTAATAAACTTTTGTTTATTATTTGTAATTCAATGACGTAAAATTATTTTGCACACATTCAACTGCGTGAAGTTTTTCTTTTTGCGATGGCTTTAAAATATGTGTGTTTCCACTACTTGCGTTTTCTGTGCACTCATCGTGTTGGCGCTGTTTTTTATTTCTTTGTATCGCAGGAACATTGCGTCAAAGACGTTAACACAGGGCCGTCGCTAGCGGGGGGCCAGTGGTGCCCGGCCCCCCCATTTGAAATCGGTTCCCCCCATTTCACATTTGGCCCCCCGGTTGCTGCATACATCCAATACTGTATTTTAAAAATGTGCCCCCTGCTGTTTTTTGGCCCCTCCATCTGGTTTTTGGCCCTCCCTGGTGCTAAATCCTGGCGACGGGCCTGCCTCAACATCGCCATACTGGAAAATTTTCAGTTCAGGCTCAGTCGCCATAGCTGACTCTGTGACACCGTCTTGCGAAACTGTTCTTCCGAGTAAGCGTAAAGCCCACTGTCCGCCTTTTTCGGCGCCCTACAAAAAACTACTGTAGAACACCTACAGTCGTTTTCTTGAATATAAAAGGTTTTGAAGACCCGGTCAGAATTTCATTTTAGCTGGATTTGTTTTTGCTGCGATACCCAGATCGTTGAGGATTGAAGCACACCAATAACAAAAACCGGATGCGACGCAGGTATTTCCCGCACAACTGTCTGGATCATCCAGGAAGCACCAATGAATTTGCTAAACTTCTCAAGTGGGAACTTTTGCACAGTCCAAAATTAACGTAAATTTCGTTTTGTAACAAACATTTTTATACGACTAACAAATTGTTAAAGGGGGATGTGTTTGGACAACGTAGTTTTTTTTATCTGTGGCAATAATAATTTGATGCTTCTAGCCAGTAAACTGAAAGGGCCAATACAACGCTGTAAAATTTACTGCAATCAGATAATGTGACATTTGCTTTCCAAATGCCCCTTGCTTGCAGTTTTCTCCAGTGGTGTCTTCTGAAAATATTGTCATGCAATGGCGAGTTGCTGGGCAAATGCGTTATAGATTTTGAAATTGCGACAAAGTGTTCGCAGTCCATCGAATAAGATATTTTCTTGCCGGCACTCAGTCATGTGAACAGTAAATGGTGGCATAAACAAAAGTATGTAAGAACGATTAACAAAATATAGCAAAACATTCAAAGTGTGATGAAACCGGAAATATAACACAAATCGTAGAAATGGCTTGGATACGATAGCAGCCTGCTTCTATATTATCGGAAATGGTCATAAATTCATAGTCAAAGCTACCGTTGATTAGCAAAGTGTATTTTTTCTAGCATTTGTTTGTTTGTTTGATCATATATGATTACAACGCTATCCATCCTTCTCTGGGATTTTAGATCACATGGTTTTATAAAAGTTGCTTGCCAAAACTGCGAATACATTTTTTATTGTAACGCGCAGGAAATATCAAGTTTTTGAGTGTTTTTGCAAACGGTCTAACATTACAAATGTCACGAAGTAGTGGTGGAAAAGTTAACTATAAATAGACGAGCAAACAGACTTCACTTGAAAGCATATTCGACGTCATAAAGCGTAAAGTACCAGCGCCATGCAAAATACCAATATGCGATGAACTTGAATTAAGGAAATGTTTCAAACATTCACCCTTAGTGTTCTTGACAAACGTCTAGGTGAATGCATAGATCAGATTTTACTTTTCGACTCAGGCCGTAACAAAATTAAATTCAGAGCCCTGGTAAACACTTGTAAGGATTTCGAAAGTTTAAAACCTGAATATTACATCATTGAATCTTCAGAAATTGAAAAAGATAGTTGAATTTAAATGAAGCCTGAGTGGTTAGTCGTTAAAAAATCTGCTGTTAATTACAGTGGTAGGAGTAATAGTTAATTTTGGAAAAATTCTATGCATTGCGCAAGCTGAGGTTGCTGCCATCAGATATATTAACTGGCAAACAATTGTTTTATCTGTGACGTACACAAAGCTACACTAGTGTATGCATGCAACAAGTCAGCTCTTCAGTTACTGTTACACGCACAATCTACTTGAAAAAAGCTTGTTTTGCAAGATTTTACTGCCAGCATGTTTTTTTCAAAAAAAAACTATTGTATTTTGAAAAGAGGACTCGTTTTTTGAATGTCATCTTCTTTAGCAAGTCCACTTCAGAAATAACGTATTATTACAAAAGTCGAAATGTAGTGGGTTTTCTTCTCAGTGTTGCTGTAGGTTTACAACTTACCCCTGGTATGGGGTGTATCCAAGCAACTGAGACTTCGTATTTTGATACCAACGCGGTATAAGAACGAATTAAGACGATGTGCAGTGCTTATTTCACGCAATGTTGTCCTTTGTTTGGCCCAGTTGCACGGTAATATATTTGCGAACAACGTTTTTCTGGGTGAGGTGTAGTGAGTTTAGACCAGTGATTTTCACCCTTTTTTGTACCGCGACCCAGTATAGCAATCCACTATAACTCAACGATCCCTAGATAAATCTCAAATAAAGCAGTTATAACACAGCTGTGTACATAAAATATCTACTCGCGACCCTTCAAAATGGTTCACGACCCCTCTGGGAGTAGCAAACCCCAGGTTGAAAAACACTGGTTTAGACCAAACGAGTTTCTTCCCCGGAACAGATGACCAGTTGCTGAACTGGTCAAATTTGTGTCTTTTCAAACAAATCTGGGCGTTTACTTGCAAGTGCATTGTACTTGCGTGTTCGTCAAGGATGGTAGTGTGTGCGTTTGAATTGGGAACTTTCCAATCACAACTTATTACCTACCTTATTGGCAAATTACTAAGGCAGGATGGCAGGCACCGAAGTATAAAATAAAACTGTTTCAAATATTTAGATTTTACGTTCTCATTCGTAACAGATTGTAAGCACCTCTTGTGACTTTCCGTACAACGACGCCCCTTCTGATGTGCAATTAGAACGGATGAGCCGCTGGCTTCGGACATTCTATTGTCTAAGTTCACTTCTGCTCCCTACGACACCGTATGGCACCGCGGCCTCACCAGCAAGCTGCTGCAATTGCTGCCGGACAGACACACGGTTCGCTTGACGATCATGGAGATGGTTAGCAATCGCAGCTTCACCATTACCACCGGAAATAGCATAAGAAGCAGGTTACGACGCCTCAAGCACGGCGTCCCAAAGGGATTTTTTCCTGGCGCCCCTTCTCTTCAACGTCTACCTCTCCGACCTGCCATCCACCGCCTCCAGAAAGTATGCATATGCTGACGTCCTAGCAATCATGCATGCTGATGGAGACTGCCACGCAGTGGAAGGGGTGCTGAGCAAGGACATGGCAACACCAGGTGAATACCTCCAGACGGAGCAGAAGGGCAGGGTTTCGTTGTTGTATTTGACTTTCAGCTCACATTTAGCTTCCTTTTTGTTGAGATGGAAGGCTGCCGACACCGTTTTTGTAATGCTGAGCTTTAGCTTCCGAGCCCAAATACCTCGGAGCAACTTTGGGCAGGTCGCTCACGTACAGCCGACACCTTGAGTCACTTTAAGAAGCTGACATCCGCGTCGCGCTCCTGAGGCGACTTGCTGGCTCCGGCTGGGGTGCTGGAGCAACAACTCTGCGAATAGCCACTCTAGCCTTGGTGCACTTAACCGCAGAGTACTGCGCTCCTGTCTGGTGCCGCCGTGCTCATACCCGCCTCATCGACACCGCCATCAACGACGCCTTGCGAATTGTGACTGGATGCCTGCTTCCTACACCAGCGGACAACTTTCCAATCCTCACAGGCATCCAACCTGCTGAGCTTCGTCGCAGTGGAGCCACACTATCTCTAGCACGCCGTGCCATGGAGCCTGGATATCTGCTCCACTGAGCGCTCACCCGTCCATCGCGTGCAAACGCATGGTGTCTAAAAACAAACCACCCAATTGTACCCGCAGTACAACATCTCATCAGTCTATCTGACAACAACAACATACGTGCGGCGCAGTGGGCCGATCGCCAATGGAATGTGGAGTGGGTGGGCAGCCCCACAAGAATCTGCATTTTCATCACCAACACCGGCACCCACCCCGCCGGAATGACCCTCCCAAGAAAAGCCTGGGTTCGGCTTAACCGCCTCCACACCGGTGTCGGACGTTTCCGCTCCTGCTTGTACAAATGGGGTATGGCCTCTTCTGCGGCCTGTGAGTGTGGTGCAGAAGAACAAACCGTCGACCATGTTGTCCTCCAATGTCCAATCCATCGACTTCACCATGGATTGCATGGCCTGACGGTTCTGGACGATGAGACAGTCGAATGGCTGTTCAACACCTGCCATGAGATATAGTGCGACCAAGCAGTGGTTTCAACAACTCGCTCAGAAGAAGAAGAAGGCTTCTGCTTCCGTTAGCATCAACCGCCAGCTGCTAGATTCTCACTTTCCCATGTTGATGGCCAGTGCCAAGCGTGTGATCGCAACGTTTGGCAGCGCTTACTCGTGCGGAGAACAGTTTTCCAAGATGAAGTTTAGTAAGAGCAAGCTCCGCTCTCAGCTCACGCACGATCAACACCCTGTGCTCAACTCTTCATAACCTGAAATTGATGTTGCATCTATCTCCAAGAAGATGCACATCAGATTTCTCACTGAGATACTTTATTTTTGAAGTAAGTCAACTAACGCTTAGCTGAGATCTTTGATGCTGTCTGATTGCATTCACTTTATTTTCTTGGCCATTACAACAGCATTTCATGTGTCTGAGTATGCGGTTTTCGCAGTGCTCGTGATTGTACGTTACAGCGCATTGCATCCCACCCGGCCTTTGACATGGGTCGACTTGTATTTGAGTTGCAAATGAAGTAAACTAATATGTGTACAAGAGCGTTAAGACAAACGTTAAGAACAATCAAGCAATAGCGTTTGCGAATCTAACGTTTTCCGTGCACTCACCTCGAACGGTCTCCAAAACAATGTTCTGTACCTGTTTTTTGGCCAACTGCGTTACGCAGCTAGTTTGCCTGACGTGCATGTCTTCACTGAACTTCGTCTTTGTCTCATACAATAAATTAAAACAACCCGTCTTTGGAAACCTTATTTCCTCTGGCAAAGTGTACCTTCTTAATTCCCTGAAGTGGTTAGACAGAAAAGGTTGCTGACCTCTGTTTAGGCATGACTTCATAGGATAAGACACGGTTTTACCGACAAGCAATGTTATTCAAATGTAGAGGTTCACAGAACTATAATGCACTGTATAAGCAGACGACACAAATCTGCAAAATGCGATTCCTTAGAGCAGGGGTTCCAACCTTTCTCTGACCATGTACCTCTTCAGCATTTCGGCAGACGAGCATGTACCCCTAACAATATCGGATAACAAATATTTTGTCATGATTGATAATATATATATTTAACAACAAACATATAATGGTTTTTAAAAATACTGTTCACTGATACTTGTATAAATATTTGCAAATAAATAACATATAAATATTTTTTCCCTTCTATTGCTAACTTTAAATGTAACCCTTCAGACAGGCATATGTACCCTTGGGGTACATGTACCCCAGGTTGGGAACCTCTGCCTTAGAGCTTCGATTTTCATTAACTGAATAGCTGACGGAAAAAAACGCCAAAGTTTCCTTGTGAGTTGTTACACTTACGCAGGGTGTAGAGCTGAAAAAGAAGTGTGGGAACGTACCCAAAAAACTAACCATTTTCAAGTAAAAGAAGTGCGGAAACGTGAAAAAAGAAGTGTTGGAATAACGCAGCCAAAAATATTCACATTTTCAGTAATTACACAATTACGCTGGTGTGCTACGCAAGAGATAGCTCACCATTTATTCATTTATGCGACGTCTGAAGCTGCGCAGAAGAAATCTGAGTAAAATACACATCTTCAAGTCAGGTTACTATGAAAAAAAGCTCCATACCCACGCGTTCCTGCCCCAATACAGCCCCGTACATTTCATTACATTAAAACTGTCGTTGTATGTATTGCCACGACGGTGTGGAAGAGAGTACATTAATTCGTACAAAAATGATTGATTTTACAAAGACTGCGTGCATCTTGTTAACTTGTCAAATGAAGCGTGCATTTTTATGGGTAAACGACGTAACGAACGAACAAAAAACAGATCATCAAAAACAAAGTCGCAGAAAAACTTTCCCAAAACCAATGTTTGCACTTCACATATTAATTTGCGGAAAAGTCCATGCTCATTTCAATCCGAGCAAAAACAGCTCTTCAGCCATTTCGCTTTACCGCGTCTCATTCGCCCTTTCTTGCGAAAACTGATCTTGATAGCCGCGAAATCTTGTTGAATTAACATCAGCTGTCAGTCAAGTGCGGGCCGTGTGCAAAACAACTTTCAAAAGCATGTCTGTTTTCACACCAGTCAAAGCAAAATGAGATGTGTGTGGGCGTAACGAGTAGTTAGATTTATGAAAAAATAAGAAGGGAGTTGATCAAATAAATTTGCGACGATGAAGTTATGGATGGCACACTCTGCAAAAGCTACCCTGTGCTTTCTTAAGCAGGTAATCACTTTTGGCCAATAAATTGGCGTGAGGTTTTTTGGTTTTAACGACCGCGCGAGCCAATAAATTAGCGCGAGTTTTTTTTATTATATACGCCAGCCGCTATAGCTAGAGAGTTGTTCAAACCCTCTACGGATGCGGCATGTCTTCTTGGTTCTATTGAAAAAAAAAATTTTTTGATTTGGGTGAGGGGTTCGCCTGGGAGAAGCTCGCAAAGCGGGGGTGTTTTTGGTTTTTTTGACCAACTTTGACGGTCCCTGCACGCCAATCCAATGGGCCCAAATTTTGGCTCAAACTTTTTTTGGAAACTAAATGATCTCCCGCGTCGATAGAGCTCTTGCTTGACCTTCTAGCATGTCTGGAACCAACGTTATGGCCCAAAAAACATTTTACCCCTAAAATCAGAAAATCCATGAGTCTCCCACTGGCGGCTAGTGTAGCTCGCGATAACCCGCGATAACTCCCCGCGAGAAGATGCTAGCGAGCTATACGAGCCCTCGGAAGACTCATGAAGCCTTCTGGATTGCACTGAAAACAAAACATTTTAGATTTGGGTTCGGGGTTTTCGGTGGGTGGGGTTAGAAAAAGGGTAGTTTTGGCTTTTTTTGGTTGTTTCATTATGACGTCATCACCTCCACAAAGGGCTAAAATTTTGGCTCAAAGTTTGGTTGTATTCTAGGCTGGAATATGAAGCTTTAGAGGCCTAGATCGACTTCCTAGCGTTTCTGGTGCCTAAGTAGGGGCCAAAAGACCCCAAATCGTTGAAGACAACCCTGAGTAATTTCAGGGAATCTCCTTAATTAAAATCCGGAAGTTTGGCCATAACTTTCGAACCAGAAATGCTAGAAAGTCCATCAAACCCTCTAAAGACTCGTATTGAAGCCTAGAATCCAACAAAAACTTCGAGTCACCAAATCTGATGGATGGTTCGACTCCCCGGAAGTGACGTCATTATCCCAATGCATAGAAATATCCATGAACAACCTCTGAATATGCAAACATTAACAAAAAACCCGTGATCTCAAGCCGAAATTTTTTTTTTCGGTCTAAACTACTAGTTTTCACGAATCTTTAGAGGGTTTGAACAGCTCTCTAGCCTATTCTAACAGCGAGTTATGGCAATATCCAAAAGTGGTGTTATTCCACCCTGGTTACCTTTTTTAGGGGTAGGATTTTTGACTACTTTTTGGTTTTTGTGGCATAATTTTTCATCCAGATATGCTAGAAAGCCAATCAAGGGCTCTAGAGACTCGTGAGATAGCCTAGTTTCATAAAAATATTTGGGCCGAAACGTGGACCCATTCGATGGTCGTCCAGGGCCGTGCAAAGTAGGCCATAAAAACGCGAAAACACCCCCACTTGTGACGCCCCCCAAGAGAACCCCAAACCCAAAACTGAAAATTTTTTTTGACTCGGAACTACTAGACTTGCTGAATCCGTAGAGGGTTTGAACACCTCTCTAGCTGCAGCA
>Ga0210059_1006574_pt1 | contig 18612 bp, 11 predicted proteins | sample Ectturendosymbi2_FD_188042 | JGI IMG/M metagenome (GOLD analysis project Ga0210059, IMG submission 188042) | Ecteinascidia turbinata endosymbiont from Florida, USA - Sample 2 (SPAdes) (version 2) | ecosystem: Host-associated > Tunicates > Ascidians > Unclassified | place: Key West, Florida... | reverse complement strand
ATGCAGACGACAACCCAGATTCCCACGAAAACCTAATTATTTCTTTTTGGCCCATTTACAATGTGTCCTTGAAATTTGCATGCAAATTCATTCCGTGGTATTTGCATTTAGTCGACAAATTAACAAACAAAAAGTATGTGAAAACAATTAATCTCCTTTGCGCAGGTAATAAAGTTTTTGTAAAAAATCAAGCTCAAGGGGGGGTTTTAATCCCAACCCCCCTTGCGTACGCCCTTGATAACGCCAGCCATCAGATCGTGCCTTTATCTTGCTGTTGATATGCTGGTGGAGTTTCCTGATATATGCTGGAAGTCCCACCGCCTAAATTTTCCAGGGACTGCTCTTATAAGCCAGCAATGTGAAGCAACGTGCGGAAACTGTAACAAATGTTTAGTAATCTTTCGGTGGTCAGCTTGCGGTTTGGGAAACATGGTTTATCACGTATTGGTAGTGCAGACTGCAGCGGCAGTACTAGAGTCAAATGAACGCGTTTTACTGTCTTGTACTTCTTACTGCATTGAAACGCGCCAGCATTTATAGAATATAATTGCAGTACGTCTAGGTATAGGTGATAAACATGATAACTGAAATTTACAGAACTAAAAACACAATTTTTATACAGTAATTTGTGTAAGATGAGATACGCTTAGCAAGAAAACAGCCAACCTCAAAACATGACACCTGATGACTTGTAAAAAATCGTATCACCAAACAAAGCTTCTGTCGCCAATATGCCTTTAAAGAGTTCGCACGTGTCCATCGTCTCAAAAGGTTAACTACGATCTGGATCACGCAGATCAACAAAACAATTCTCTTGTGCCATCTCTGGACATTTGCGAATTGCAAGACTTCTAAACCCGACAACAGTGCATTTTTGTGAAACACGGCACCTGTGGACTTTTCAAACCGAATGAAGAGTAGTTTTGGCGCGATATCTAAATGTTCCATTAAAATGGGAAATTGAAAAGACCTTTACTGGAAAAAGCGACAGTTGTGTATCATTTCTGAAATTCAGAGTCATTTTTTGAAAATATGCTTGCAATATTTGTTTCCACAGCACAGCTTTGTGGGATCAACGGTGTGGGCATGTACACTAACATGATATTCATGATGGCCGGTTTCTCCCAAAATACGGCCACACTGTCTTCTACGATTGTTTATGGAGTACAGTTCCTAGTAGCGCTAGTGGGGGTAAGTTGTTTTTCAACGTTAAGTTTTCATTCGGCAATTATTAGGAAAATGATGTCTAGGAATTGGTGATGAGAGGTTTATTATCTGGATTTTTTTCGCATTTCCTAACTTTCCATAACTATCTACCTGTAGCCCGATTTCACTCGTGTTTATAGTGGCACAGTGGTTATGGAAGAGGTTAACCGCCTACTAACTGAAGATTAAACGTGTTTGCAAGCTTTGAAGGCGATTTGTCTCTACCTCAGGTTTTCTATCGTGGGTTCCTCGCATGAGAGTCTGAGGTCTTTTCTTAGCTTATAGTTTTAAGGTCCGAGGATATGGAGAGTTTCAAGAATATTTTGCTCCAGTTAAATAACGTACGTTGTACTTTAAGTTACAAGTTTATCGGCTTGTTTTAGACAGATGAATTTGAATTCCACTTTCGTCATACTAAACAAAGCACCTGATATATTTAGACTGCATTTACACTTCGGCGTAAGGTGTATGCTTTTCTTTATTCGAATACTACAAAGTGCTGAGGCTGAGTTTATCAGTCAAGCGCGAAAGTTCTGGTAAATAACTATGGTTCAATCACGGCTTGCTAACCACTGCAAATAAAGCCGTAGTTCAGTGTTTCTCAAACTTTTTTGTTCTATCGCTCCTTTTCACTCTCGACGCGTCGTTTTCGCCCCCCAGCCTGATAAAGCAAACACAAGGTCGTCATTTAAAGAATTTTATTTTAAAAGAAGTGCTAAATAGCTGAACCAAGCCATTAAAAAGCTGAACTAAGCAATTGTATTACGACCAGGCCCGTAACCAGCTTGGGCCACCACGCCGGGCGAAGAGTTTTCTGAGAGGGACCAAAAGTTTTTCAACTATAAAATAGTTTTAAACTATGTCCAACGTATTTTTCCACGGGCTGCGAAAAACTTTGCCGGAGGGGCTTCATCTCCCCTGCGGCTCCCATAGTTACGGTCCTGATTTCAACTCTAATATTAAGTTCAGATTTCGTGTGAAAATAATCCAGGGCTACGGAGCCGGAGCTGGGCATTTCGCCTGGAGCCGGAGCTCAAATTAAAAATCAGGAGCCGGAGCTCAGTTTAAATTTTAGGACCGGAGATGGAGCTAGCTCCGGATCCCTTCCTGGATACTAACGGTTTTGCCAAATAGACTTACGTGTGCTCTTTATGGCACACTAAACGCGATTTTTACGACACCAGAATGCAACAATGGATCTGCAAGCCTTTGATGCTTCTTTGATTTAATCATCGCTTAAGTTGTGAGATCGTAGCTGGCAGGCGTGGTGTTACTGTTACTTGTTGAACAATGGTTCTCAAACACTATTCTCTGGGCTGCATGCAGCTCCCAGGCATCCTTTGTGGGGCTTTTAGCAATCTTTCAGTAACATATTTTATTTGAAACCATTTTCTTGAATCCGGTCGTAAGAAATAACAAAAGGTCCTCAGGCATTGACGGCAAAACCAGCGACTACTTTTCCAGAATTTGTTTATACTACCCTTATCTTGAGTTACGTTTCAGCTAGCAACTCATCTCTTAATCGTCTGAACCTGTGATTGTTGTTTTCTTGCTGATTTCCTCATGGTAGTAGCGCTGCTTGTAACAAACTAACAGATTAAATTACTCAAAACGTTTGGTATTTTCTCTTAGTTTTGTGTAGGCCTATTTGATTTAATTCATTTCAATTCAAATTGAGGCACACCAAGACAATTAAAATATTAATGTGTGAAAACGAACAGAAGCCGGAGCTGGATCCGGAGCCATGAAAAAAGAGAGCTCCGGAGCCGGAGTCACACTCATGAAAACCAAGAACTCCGGATCTGGAGCAGGAGCCATGTTCATTGAAACGAAGAGCTCCGGAGCCGGAGCTGTGTCATTTCTACGGCAGCGCCGCAGCCATGAAATAATCCACACTGTAGCCGGACACATAGACGATCCAGAGTAAAAATTCAACAGATAAATTGCTTTAGCAACAACTCCAACGATTTTCATAGTAAATTAAGATTTGCAAGACACAAGACATAATAATAGGCTACTGAAGTTAGCTCAATGATCAATTAGTGGTTGAGCATTTTCACCCCATTTGTGTTGTTTCTCCCCCTATCGCCTCCTTGCCCACCAAAATCGCCCCTAAGGGGGCGATTCCGCCCACTTTGGGAACCACTGCTTTAGTTCATCAGCTGCAATCTATTTTGCACCGGCTAAGTCGACAATCAGGTCCGGCACTGACACGCGTTTTTGGTTACCTTCTGTGTAGGTTTAAAAAAATCTGGTTTTAAGGGAAATCACAGTGCAAAACAAAGTGTGGCCAGTATTTTTGTCTGTTTCTCAAAAATGTTGTATCATCCAGGGTTGCGGAGTAGGAGGTAAAATATCTGACTCGGACCTTGCCAAAATTTCCGACTCCGACTCTCGACTCCGATTCCTTCACATAACGTGAATAAAGTTTGGCTGTCAATTTTGTAGCAAAATGGAAATCGTGGTACACAGCAAAAATTCCCCGCTTCAACAAAAGTTTTAAAAGAAAATGTACCATTTCAATGGGTACGACTTAGAATTCCTAGCTTAGGAGTGCGATGTAAAAAATAATTCAATTGGACTTCCGGAGTCGGATAAAAAATCCGACTCCAAGTGTTCTCGGGTTCCGACTCCACCCAAAAACCTCCGACTCCGCAACCCTGGTATCATCACCTGTGACTGCGAAACTTCTGTATGAACTCGTGCTTTTCTGAAAATATGGCTGCATTGCATATGCAACAAAAACCTACTTCCTTGCCGCACACCGGCAAAAGTTAAGTTGTTGGTTTTGTAACCGCAGTCCGGCGCTGTTGATCGATGGGGACCGAAGATCATCAACGTTTTGTCCGGTTCGATAATGTCCGCTTCGCTGCTGGTGCTGACAATCGCTTTGGTGTGGCTCATGGGTCCAGCAGCAACAGGAGATGCTTCGGCAACGGTGCGGCCCATGCTAGAAGCAATTAACTCGACGCAAGAAACACTCTTGTCTGTTACTGAAGTAGCGACAGCGGTTTCTCAAGCGGTGACATCCACTCCTGGAGCAAGCTCACCGATGTCTTTCATCAGTGTCATTGCCGTCACGATATTCGTCTTAGCGTAAGTCGCATGAAGTTTACATGGGTTTTATTAGCATGACCTATTTTGATGAGAGTGGTTTTAATAAAGGACATGACTTGGTCGACAAACGTTTGTTGCAGACATCCTGTCAGGCAATAGAATCGATCTTGAGCTGATGATGGCCTGCGCAAACGCTGGGTGTGTTTGTATCTCGTGAATGTGAAACGTGCAGTTTGATACACATTGCTATCAGAAACGTCAAACTACAGCTAGTAGAAATTGCGTATTCCTATGGTGGTAAGATTTTGCATGCAAAAGTCGGCTTGACTACGAGGAGTCAAAAAGCAAGCCCCGTGCTAAAATTGAAATAAAGCGTTTTTACAGGTCTCATTTTTATCAATAAGCCAACATGGGATTAATTACTCTAGTGAAGTGTTTAATGGCAGGTTCACCGACTTTATTTAGCCCAGGGTTAACTGAATTCGCTGTCTTGCGATGTCTCATTTCCCATGAGCGAAAAAAATGTCATTTACAAACGAAGCGATTCACTGCCATACCCTTGTTTGATGGAAGTGTTTGAGTTGCTTTGCCAAAAAACGCAAGTCATCAATAAAAAAAGAAACCTCTTTATAGTCTTGAAACGGGTTTTCGAAACTGAAAAACACCTACGACAGGACAAATTCCCCATATTGGTCATAAGCATGTCCTCAGTTGTTTGTGATTTACAAGCCTCAGGTTTCAACAACGGATAATTTGTTAGAGAAACAACAGTTTGCATTTTGCTGTGGTGGTTCCCCGAGCTGTTAATGGCGTCTTTTATCTGAATATCGAACACATGTTTCAAGTAACACGTGCTTACTAAAAACAAGGGCCATGATTGGAATTTATTGGGTGCTTCGCACTGTAATGTTTCAGAAAAAAATTCCGCAAATCTCACGGAAAGATAGACATTCGATTCGACGCTGCGTTCTGTCGAGCGGAAATTTTACCGATACGTCTGTCGCAGGCAGAGTGGCGGCCCTTGTGAGCGCATGTGCTGGAAATGATATAGAATGTTTTTGGCAGGTGGGCGTGCGGAATCAACTTGACGCTTTTCCCGCTTCTCGGTGCGCTCACTACCGAGCAGACTCGTGAAGCGTCATTCAAATTTGGAGGAGGAATTTTCTGGGTCTTCTCCTGGTTCGTTGGTTTCATCAGTCCGTATTTTATGGTAAGAAACACTTCAGGTTTTTCAGTTATGCCAAATATACCCAACTCACCTTGGTAGCCAGTCAACTTCTGCGGTCCGGTAATAAATACTGTTCGTTTTTTCGAAACTTCAAAATTTTTGTAGAAACCAAACACATTTACTTGCTTTAATTCTACCAATTTGTTCGTAACAACTGCTTTCGATTAAATTTGTGGCGCAAACTGCAAAATCAGATTGTTTGATCATTAAAAACATGAACGGGTTGGGATGCAGTACAGTTGCTGGTGTAACCTAATTCAAGGATCAGTGTTTCTTGCAGACAAGCGTGAGGGGAAAACCACGTGAGCTATGGAAGCAGAAGTCGAGAACAGACAAATCCACGTAATTATGTAAACGCGGTTGACGGTTGGTTTGAACTCGGACGCGTCGTCAGGTCTTTTGTGATGGGGAACAACAAAATGGGGGACTGCTGTCAGCGAAAAGCTAAAAACGGTCACAATCCATTTTTAGCATGGGACCACCAGCTGCAAATGGGGAAACGTAACCACAGGTCTCCCTACACTGATGACGACCCTGATAATTACACGACGATTTTGGAAAATATGGGAGTGCAAAGAAGGAAAGATAGAGAAAAACCTTCGCGAGAATTAATGACTGTTGATTTTCTGAAGGTTGCACGGAACTTCATATTGTTTCATGTTCGTCAAACTCACCAGACCCAGTTAAGACACGAATCGGCGATCGATTTGTGAGATTACAGCTGACAGTTGCGACACTCTCATGCTTGCACGCATGGGCGTCGGAAATGGGGAGCAGGGGGCCTTGGCCCCCTGGAATTTGAAAATAAATTTTAGAAAAAAAAGGTTGTTTTCTTAGTTTCGAGTGGGAAAAAACAAATTTCACCACTTTTGGCCCCTTAGAGAAATTTTGGAAAAATCCCGTAGTGACCAACCCTGGAAAAAATCCGTCCGACGCTCATGCTTGCAAGCTTGCCAAAAAATATTTAAGATTTTTGAGGATCTTAGATTCACGGTGAATCCCTGGTTCAGTTTGCGTAGAAGAGGTAGCTGATTTTGAGACCTCCTTGTACAGGACTATGGGCGGATTTAATTATGCTCTGTTGATAAAATATTTTAGCCGCACGTGACTTCCGAGCATATGGTTTCTTCTCAGATCTCAACTACTGTTCGTTGATCATTATTATCGGGAGAGCAGGATGCTATAGTCGATGTACAGAAGCAAAACTGAAAAGTTTTGTTTGAAACCGTCGCGCAAAAACTTGTTTTATATCACATTTGCGTGAACGCTTTTAATTTTGTGCCCCGCACAGTTGAAAAATTCTGAATTGTTTCCATCGTATGACGTGGTTAAAAAGCTTCTGCAGTGTCAAAATTTATACAGAATTGCGATTTCGCCAGAGTTCTTCCACAAGATTTTCATGTGCAGGCTTACTGCGGTTGCTGAAAAAAAAACAGCAGAATGCATGGTGTATAGGCTAACCACTCTATAGTTGTTCTACGGTTTTATACTTTTGCTTTTCTCTCCAGAAATATTTTGGTGCATACGCTTTCGCTCCTTGGGCTGTTTTCAATGCCGTCTTCGCCTTTTACGTGGCAATTTGGTTGCCCAACACCAAAGGACAAACTCCCGAAGAAATTCAGGCTCATTTGCAAGGACGCAAAGGGGAAAAGACGACCACACCTGTGTAGCTTCAGCGTGGCCATTGGCGCGTGGCCGTAACCAAAGCGTCGGAAAAAGCGGACTCGAAACTAAAAAAACTCTTCGAAAAAGCGTGAATCGCGGGACTTCTCAAACTTGCTCTTGAATGAACTAGTCTCTTGTTGCAAGGTGGTGGGCTGCTGCACAATTAAATTAATGGATTGTATCGAAAGGATGCAGAAATGGAAAGACTGAACTTGTCAGCTTCTACTCTACGTCGTTACTTTTGTTGAGTTGCAAAAGACGAAACCTTTTGGCGATACCCGTTTCTGATTCCTAGAATTGGTTCTTCTCTTTTTTATGCGCTCTCTTGTGCGGGTTAATATGGTGCTGATAACGTGGTGCTTCCTTGCTTGAACATCCGGTTTCCGTGGTATTTGAATCAGGGCCAGATTTAGACATGTGGAGGCCCTCAGTACCTCGAGGAAAATCATTCTAGGTCAAGGAAATACTATTATCAGTTAGCTGTAAATCTGTAATCATAACTAAAGTCGTACGTTAAACTTAGTTAAATGACTGTACAGTTTGATGAATGCAAGATTCTAGAAAAAATAAAAACCTTGGAATATTAAGATTCTATCAAAAATATTATACTACGTCACAAGACCTTTTGCCTCAGCGAAGGAATTCTTATAGTATATAGTGAAATATTGGCATCTCTAAACATGTTTTTAATTTTTTTTAATAAGGACCCGTAAAGTTCACTTTCGCCCAAATAATGCTTTCGTTCCGTTGGTTGTAGTTTTCCATCAGTAAAAAAATGACAATAATTTCAATAAATACAAAACTTTGTTTCCTAATACTGTTTTTATTAGCTATTTTTATGATTGCTCACATTAATTATGACAAACCATCCTTCACCAGGGGCTCACGGCTCGTGAATGTGAAGAACACTGGGCAGGTGCCCACTTTGCCTTCCCCTAAATCCGGCCCTGATTTGAATGACATAAGAATGGTCTTGAAGAGATCTTTCTACAGAAGAACGTAAAGACGTATTGGCACCTAATGCAGCGAACTCTAAGAAATGAATTTTTTCACCGTATGGCGATTCTATCCGTGCACTGCGTTGGCGGTTGTTTTTAGTTTTTGTGTTGAGTTTCGTATTTTTGAAGGCCTTAACGCGGCTTCTTGCCCTCATGTTACTGACTCGGCGTTAGTGAAGCAAAAGTTTACAAAACGCAAGTGTGCAGTGAGCACCTTGAAATGAGTCATACATGTGGGAGTTGCAACGGAAGCTACATCAGCGTTTTGTACATGCAGTGCATATCGATAATAGCTATCAACGTGAAAACTAACGTTTATGTGAACTTTGTGGTCTTCGACCTATTCAAAATTTTGCGTCTCCAAATGCTGTACAGATGTGTAAAGCGGTGTCTCAACTTGTGACATCCTGCCGTTTATGCAGAGATGAAATGCAAGCTACTAGCATGGAGTACAAATGGATCAACCATTGACTGAACGCCAACTAGTGGCTTCGCCATGTGCTGTGCAGATATTATTGTCGTTATTCTCGAAGGTCTCCTGCCTAATGTGTGGTTTCTGTAAATGTCTTCTCTTTTTTAATTCCCTGCTTATCGGTGTCTCATGCTTTCAAACTCGTGTAGATCGGCGCATAACGCTTTGCGAGCCGGCAAAAGCCAATGGGAAAACGCTTGCACCCTTCGCGTATATAAAGGGGCCTCCAAACTTATTGTCCGAGGGCCACATAAGTTATTACACAACAGTTCGAGGGCCGGACATTTTGCGTAACGTGGTTGTTTCAGAATATGTTACATTCTACCAAATCAACAAACGTTTCGTAAATAACCCATTTTTTCATTACTGACAACATGTCTTTGCGGCCGGATGAAATAACTTCGCAGGCCAGATTTGGTGCGCTCGCCGTTGTTTAGAGAACCCTGGGGTACAACATGCGAGGGGGCTGCTTAACGCAAGCAAAGTGTGGTTTGCTTATTCAACGTCGGCGACCAAGTACAGAAAACAACAAAGCAAAGTTCCGCTGATTTCGGCCAATCAAGGGTCGGCAGAAAGTTTCGCACCGTATTGTGCAACCCAATGTCGACTAACTATTGCTTTGCAAAGCGTGTAGCGAAGTGGTTTATGTCGTTTTGTCAGTATTGTAATTTACGTGTAATTGTTTTAACGTGTGACATTCTCATCGTCATGTAACTTGTTGTTTTGATCTTGCAGTTTGGTGGATACGGTGATGACACGATCGCTATTTGTAACAAATAAGTGCAGTGTTATGGTAGAAGCAGCTGCAGTTATGGAACAGAAAGCATAGGGATGTTTTTGGACCTGCCGACCGCGTTTCATTCGTCACATGTCGACACTTCAGTGACAAAAAATTCAATGCGCTTCGTAATACGTTTAAACTTTTCATAAAAAAGTCGAGCGCATTACTCAGCTATTGATCAGTTTTGAACGACAGTAAACATCGTAATGGTCGAAAAGTTTCATTAGTGTTCTTTCCGTGTGCCTAGTAACGAGATTTTACTGACCGTATACATTTAAAGCATAAGTCACAATTCTGCACCAAAAATTTGCCAAGTGTGGGTGCAACTAATAAACGAGTGAAACAACTGAGGTGATAGCGGGACACCTGTAAATACCACAAGATCACTAATATCGCTAGGATCATAAGATCGCCAAGATCATAAAGACCGCCAAGATTACTAAGATCACTAAAATAAAAGAGGAACATTAAATTGTACTAGATCCAATATAAAACGATTTTTCTGATTGGATCCGCACTGTTAAATTTTTCAAAAGAATATAGGATCAGAACCTATTTGACTAAATTCATGGAAATAAACTGCGGCGTTTTTCTTGTCAAAAAGATGTGACTTGCTTACATTTTTGGACTTGCAAATAACTTTTACATTTTCTTCACTATTAAATTGGATCCAGTACAGTTTGAATGTTCATGTCCGATCTTAGTAATCTTGGCGATCTTAGCAACCTTAGTGATTTTAGCGATCAAAACAAAGGTCCTAAGATTGACGTTTACTGGATAGACTGCAGTTTTCAAGCCGAACGGCTGCGAGATATAGTTGGAGATCATTATTTGAGAATCGATTTGGGAAAACAGAAAAAAGCGTTAATGCCTTGACGCGGGCGCTTGAATTGCAATGCTTAAAAAAATTGGGAAAAATGGTGCAAGAAAAAGCGTGACTTCACCTGACATGCGCTAAACGGTAAATTACACTAACAGTTAGGACAAATAAAGAAAACTTCAAAATTTATTGTTTTATTGAATCTTTTTTGTTTCCTACTCTCCCAAGAATTTTATTCTTTTGTATAAAAAAAGGCATCGTAAAACATAATACCTCAAAACAAAAAACAATCGGAAAACAAGTTTTGGGCATATATGAAAGTGCAAGAAGTCTGTCTTAACAAAATTTTGATATTTTCTTGAAACACAAGACGTGGTGTCTTAGTTTTCAGCATTTATTTGTGAGAATCACGAAATGGTTGTCAACTGCCTATACCTGTCGAATCTTTCACAATTTGCTTCACAACCTCACGTTTCATGATAATTGAAGTAAAACGGTTTTGTCTGCTTTTCAAGGGCTGTGTCCTGATACGTTTTGCTTCAGGGTTCCCACCACATGTGCAACAACAGGCGGATCTTTCGCCGACCGAAGCCGATCGCGCTTAAGTTAAAGCCGTGGGCAGAAGGCCACTTTTCGGTTGACTGAATAACCAAAAAAACAATGCGGGTAGTGATATCTCACCAGCGGCCGAAACTTCCCACTTATCCTGCATGGACACGTTTTCTCAGAATCGAATATTGTTTTTTAGTGGTCAGAAATTGTGTACGTGGAAAACGAATTCATTATTAAAAAACTCATTTCTACATTATTATAGGCACTGCGTTTCTTCCGCGGTATAACAGCTACGGTAGTGTGATTAAAAAAAGAACTTTTACTGCTCACCATCGCCGTATCGTGATATCGATGCACGTGGATTTACGAATGAATGCTTTTTCTGTATGAAAGCACACAGAACAGAACGAAATTAAGTTTCATAGTGAAAGTGCTACATACATGCACTGAAAAACAGAACCCGCTGGATTTCCAAAAAATTGCTGATTGAAGTCTTAATGTTAAATGCTGTTTTAATTCTGCATAAGTTTCACAGCAGAAAGAATATACACCTAAAATATTCTCAAGTAAATAGTCTGCAAAGGCGATGCAGCCGGATCAAACAGCAAACTTTTTGAATGGGAAATCGATTTCACGTAGCTCTACATATCCTCAGTTCTGAAATCTTGTTCAAAAACTTAAAATATTGTATAGATGTATAGATATACTTCAAACAAAATGCTACAACTTCACTTTTCTTCATAATAGCAATTCTTTTCGAAAAGTTCTCTTTGCTTGCAGGAAAGTCTGAACGAAATATGCATCGAAAATACGTGTTCCTCCAAAAAGCAGTCTCATAAGAATGCCGCAGCCACAATTGGATGCTGGCGCAGGACAGGGGTGAGGAACCTGCGGCCCACGTGAACATTTGATATGGCCCGCATCAGAATTTTCGTTACCCAAGTTACAGTACAACATCGCGTTTACTTAAACAGTAAATCAAGCGAAGTCACTCTTCCTCATAGTTAAGGGTATAATTTGGGTTAAAACTAATGTATTTTGCGGTCCGCCAGCGATAATGCACAAATTATGGGGCGCGCGATAGTAAATAGGTTCCCCACCCTGGCGGAGACCTTAAGGTGATAAAATGTCCCAATTTACTATTGGGACGCACTCAATAGTTTCTGAGTCTTGCTGGAGGAGTTTGAACAAAACTTGGCACCGGCGAAAGATCCGCCTGTTGTTGCACATGTGGTGGGAACCCTGAAGCAAAACGTATCAGGACACAGCCCTTGAAAAGCAAATAAAACCGTTTTACTTCAATTATCATGAAACGTGAGGTTGTGAAGCAAAGCGTGGAAGCTTTGACATGTAGTTGGCTTGAAACACGTTTGCAAATCGTTCTCAGCGATTCCCTTGAAACAAAATAGCAAGTCCGCCAGAACTTGCCAACGGGCTTGCTTTTCAAGCTATACATATTGTTCTTACCTGTCTTCACTCTGCTCTTGATACTGATATAGGTGAAAAAACTTTCCTGAATATAGCTTTGCTTTGAAATAATAAAAAATATAGATATATTGCTTAAATTATTAACTTCCCACGTAAACATTACTGTGGCATGCCGCATTTCGCGATGACAATCGATTTTATTCGGGCAGATGCCCAATGCGGAAAGAGCGACACTGATCTCAAACAATCACGCAATCGCCGACGTGGCTTGCATGCCGATTGCCTGCAACCAACGATTCTGAAACCAATATCGAACCTTAAAAGTTCCACCTGCATCATCCGTACCGCCTTCATCATCGACACCATTGATTCAATTTTTGCTCTTCATGATGACGTATACATAGACGCGTACGGAAAATCCGGGGTACCCATCACCATGGGGCAGAAAGACTTGACAAAATCAAGCGAATAAAGGGAATGTTTGTTGATTTTCGGAGCAAAAAATATTTGTAGACAAAGTAGCTACAGCAAAGGGTCTTAAAACAATACACTCCATTAAGTCGTAACTTCCTTTTGTTTGATCGCAAACCCCTCGCACCGATGCCGGCGCAACGAACACACGATGTTCAGGGGGTACGAATTCAAAAGCAAACTTGCGCGACTACTAACAATGTCGTGTCGAAAATCCGTCGCTCTTGGTACTCAAAAAATTAATGTCATAAACTTTTGTCAACACCTTAAATGCTCAATGAAAACAGCCTTACTGCAATTAGATATTTGAGTTTGTAAAAGGGCATTACAATTTTTACAGTCGTGACCCCAAAACTTGAAAACCACTTTGCATGCCTTTACATCAGGGATCTCCGAACTTTTCTGTCAGAGGACCACATAAGCTATTACACAACAGTTGAGGGCCGGGCATCTTACGTAATGCGATTGTTTCGGGATATGTTATATTCTCCCAATCAGCGAATTTTTCTTAAATATATTATTTTTTCATTACTGACAAAATGTTTGTGGCCGAATTAAATGCCTTCGCGGGCCGGATTTGGCAGGCAGGCAGTAGTTTGGAGATCCACGTTTTATAGCAACAGCAAAGGCTGCATAACGAATTTAGGGCCAGAAGTACCTTGCAGAGTCGACTTTCATACCGACGCCACTGTGGGTGTCAAGCAAGTGCGCTTGCACTCGCGTCACGACTACACGAAACTGGCAGCACGCAGTACCATATGACATCATGCAACAAGACCACCTCCGTTGGGCTTGACCAATGACGTATACCACACTGCACCTCTGCCGGACTTATGTTTCGAACCACTTCGGTTTCTTTAACGTGGCGCCCATGTTGGCCTTAAATTGCTGAGTGTACTTTTCAACGAGTTTCGAAAATTCCCGATCTTCTCTCAAATCGTTTTGCTTGGCCCGATTTCCGCGACGACCCGCACCCTTTTTGACCGATTGGACCTTTGCTTTCCGCTCCGCGTTTCGATCCGGCGCAGTTTTCGTCTGACGCTTTCTGGCGTTTAACTTCTTGCTGGCGCGCAGTCTTTCCAAGACCTGGCCCTTGTCGCGATGGCGTATCTTCGGTCCCGTGTGCTTCGGCATTTTCACTTTCTTCCCACCAGTGGTCGTGCCGGTGCTGCCCTGATATGCTTTTCGAGCGGGAAGGTTTTTTTGTTCGTCCGCGACCGGATTCGTTTTGTTTTTCTTGCTCGGACTTTTTCCTTCGACGGACACATCCGATTTTCTTTTCTCTCCTGCGCTCTTCGTGTTATCATCGCTCTTGGTTTTCTTCGCGTCTCTTCGCTTCTGGCGCTGTTTCGAGCGTTTCGTCGCGGGCGCGCCATCTGGGTGCATTTTGGCCTGCAGCTCGTTCTTGGCCAGTTGACGTTTACGGCGCTGGCGCTTTATGGCCAGCGCCTGCTTGTTCTCCAGGGCGAATTCGACGATCGGGCGTTTGGCGGGCCCGAACACCTCCGGGCTGTTGTTCACTTCGCGCAACGCAGCCAGCGCGTGTTCGTGTCTGGTGAAGTTGACGAAGGCGAAACCGAGGGAGCGGCCGACGCCGTCGGCGTTCAACTTCTCGCGGTCGCGCATGACGCGCGATTCCGTGATCTTGGCGCCGGGCACAGCTTTTACGAATAATTCCTGAGTATCAACACAAGTAAATGAAGAAAAGATTGAGATGTTACGCGAATGCAGCGGTAAGCTTAAGTGATTTGTGTAAATCTAACTCTACTTTAGTTCAATTTGTTTTTCGAAATTCCGCTAATTTTATTTCTAAGATAATTAGTGAAAGCTGAGTTAGCTCTAATTTTAATTCTAATCTAATTTAGAAAAGTAAAAAAATTCTAGTTGTCCAGGTCTGCCTCAGGTCAAGTGACCTTACATTGATCCTTAGCAAGGAAGGGGAGGTTTTACGTTTACAGCAAGGAAGGTCAATTTTGCAGCAGTATCAAACACAAGGTACATTCGAGGTTCCAAGCTCGTGCAACGCACTCTGCGGTGAAGTACAAACGGCGAGGCAAACCGTATATTTCGCTGCGAAATATCTGCAAACCGATCTTCCACTAAACAAATTTATCGCAAGCGAGGCAGCGAAGGAAGTCGAGCGTGACACCCCGCACCCCCTGAGCACGAGACCCCGGCACACGTTGCACGCGACAGAGCGCGGACGCAGCGCAGCCGTCGTTGAAGTGTCGTGCGAATATCTGAAGCAAATCGATCAATGGAGAACAAAAGACTACTTGCCCTCAATTTCGTATTGTCGACCGCCCGAGGTATGTTGTGAACGCACAGCCTGGTCTGCGAGACGAAAACGTTCGGATTGCGCAGTTTCTGCCGCTTGGCGGCGTCAATCTTCCGCCTCTTGTTCAGCTCGACCTCGCTCAGACCGGTCGCGGCTCGAGTGCCTTGTACGATAAAGTTCGCGAGGTCAGCAACAGCCATACAAAGCAAAGGACCGCAGTAAACAGGATGTGGTGAGGGCGAATCTTTTTGAGCAGGGCCAGCAGTAGGGTTGGACGCATAAGTCACATCGGATGAACCGCTGTTATGCAGGTTACCCTGGTACCCCGGTGTCACGCGGTTAGCAGCACACTGAACTTGTTTATTAAGAGCAGTGGTTCTCAAAGTGGTCGATATTGACCCCCAAGGGTCAATTGGACCATCCAAGGGGTCGATAAATTGTCACGGGGTCGAATGGGAGTCGCTGAATGGCCCGTAAGTTCTAAGCATATTTTCGGATTGTGTATTATTTTATCATGCGTTTCAAGTAAGAAATACTCAAGTTTATTTTGGCACATACTTTCCTTGTATTAGTAACTGTTGGGCTAGGCCACGGGGTCTACAGAAAATTGTATACTTTAATTGCGGGTCAACGTGCAGAAAAGTTTGAGAACCACTGATTTAGAGCAATAGCACTGATTTTCCCAAGTCTTCGCAGACATGGGCGTCGGAAGGATTTTTTCCAGGGGGAGAGACAGTGGTGAAATCTCATTTAACCAACTCGAGACAGAGAAAAACATTTTCCTACTAAAAAGTTAATAGAAAAATATCAAACTTCAACACACAGGGGGGTCCAAGGCCTCCCTTGCGACGCCGGTGTTCATTGGTCAACAACTATAACTTTTTTGTTCTCAGGCAAAAACAACACAGAGGAAAAAGGATAAGATACAAAATGCTCACGGAATACCGTATTATGAGCGATAACACCTACCAGGTCGGATAAGTCCTTCGTTGGCCAGGTGCAAGCTCCTTTTATCTTCCTTTTCTTTCTTCGCATTCTTCTCCTTGGCATGATTGCGTGCATCGCTCCTGCCAAGAGCGACGCTGGCCAGGACTTCCCGTCCATCGAACGTTAGTTTCTGCACGACGAACGAACATACATGAAACACGACCACTGAAGAAGGGTTTGCACGTTTCGGGTAGATTAAAACTCGCTTTTTAATTCACCAAATGAACAGTTGTTTGTAAAGCAAGAGAAAGAGATCGTTCCCACATCAAAAAAACACTCGCAGACATTTTTTTCAACACATTTTGCAACGCCTACGATCGGAGGCGTAGCCAGGGGTACTACGGGGCCATGACCCCCACCCAAATTTTTCGGCTGGCTACGCTACTGCTACCGATACGTGCACTCGACGTACAGTCCTCTCGCATTTCTTACTCACGGTTGATTCATTGTTCAGAGACGCCAGACAGCTCTCTGCATCCTGCAGTGACAGAAACTGCACGAAAGCGCATCCTTTCGACAACCCTGTGTCGCGATTCACGACTATCTGTAGATTCAAAAATCGACAAAAACGTTTGTTAAAAATGGCGTGGAATCGTTTTAATGCACAGCAGCCAAAGATGCAAAGTCTTAAAAATCCATATTTTTTAATTTAAACTGACCAATTGAGTGTGTTAAATGCTAACACGCTTTGCGAAAAATATATATTCAATTTTGCGCGTGTCAAAACAAAACAGTCGCAGTGCGGATAAATCAGACTTGACAAAAGCTGACGCCAGGTGCGTTGTAAACGTTAAAGCACGATGCGCGATAGAGGAAGGAAAACAGGAAACTTGATCTGTCACTTCAGCTGGTGGCCTGTACCATGTCACAACACTGCAACACTGCACTAAAGGAGTTGCAAGTGGCACTGACTGTGACTTTTATGCTTCAATAAATGAAGTAGCATTTCCAAACCTCTGGAAGATGGCAAAAGATGCTGCTGAGGCTCGGCTCATGTGTGTGGGCAGACGTTCACTGTCATGTTCGTTGTCAACGTTTGTCACAAATCAAAGTGAACTGACCAAGAACACCTCAGATATTACTGGTTCAGCACTGAGTCTTTCAGCGTGTTTGCAAAAAATCGCTTCAACAAAATAAAAGAAAAATAATTCCGGTTCTAACCGGATTTTTTTTTATTTTTGGCCAATTCCGATTCCGGACGGAAACAAAAATTTTGAGGGGGTCCATCCCTGCAGTGTTCTTTTCTGAAAACAAATTTCTTTTCAGGTTCCCACGAAAGTCCCACGAAAATTTTCAGGTTTGCTTTGTCTACACACCAACACGAGGTACCAAAAAACTTGAATGAAACTCAGCACAAAGGCAACAGAACACCGTAGCAAACTACATCTGCACCGGGGGTCTCAAACACATGGCACATGGGCATTTTGTGCAGCCGGTTCTGCTCTTTGGGAGTTTTTAAATAATTAATATTCAAGTTATTTAGTTTATTCATCGGTGTTTACAACTGTTTGGTTAGTGAGTGAACAAGTTCCTTTTGAACGAACATAGAGATGGCTAGAAACGATTTCTCTAAAACCCACAACACCTTTCACAAATAAGATGTAAAGCTGTTTCCAGTAAAATTCAGGTATCGCCATTGTTGCATCAGCGTCATAATGCGGCCCTCGGGAAGTGAAAGTCCTCATTTAACTCTCAGAGTTTGAGACCCCTGATCAACGTTTCGTACCATCGACCACTGCTGAATGTATCTACTCAGCACCACCTAAATCACGTAACATTTCTTTAAGCTGTTCATCTACAAGATCACCAAGAGCTTTTTCTTTGATACCTGTTGTTTTTCAGTTTGATTGTGTACGTAGTGTCAACTGACTTATATAAACCTTCTGCTTTTTTGCCAATTCAATGGCTGCTTTGTGAAGAGCTTTCACATTCTCTTGCATTCTGTGCTTTTTTGCTTGGATTTCAAAAATTTTCTCTTGACTGACTTCCTGACTTTTTCCTTGGCGTTTTTGTTTTCAGCCAGATATACAGTGTATTGACTTCTTGCTCCACGTGCAGCTTGTAAAAGTTCCTTCCCAACCGTGACATTATTTAATCCTCCCAAATGAGTAATGTACAGTAGTCCTTCACCAACCGCCTTGCAATGAGATGTGAACCACCCAAATTTCACACACATTTTTGCTTATAGAGCAGTGGTTCCCAACCGGTGGGTCGCGACCCCAAAGTGGGTCGCGGAGGAGTTTTTGTGGGGTCGCGAACAGCAGCCTCAATAGTTTGCTGAAGTCTCGAATTTTTAGAACTTCGTACATCAACATCTTGTTACATCAGGAAAACCGAAACACGGACAGATCTTCGTGAAGTTCACATTATCTCCATCACAATTCCTATTTGATTTCTCCTATACAGTTTAAATCAACCTGCTTGTAGAATAGAGTCCTGCGCGGAGCGGGTTAACCCGCGCGGGTTGCGGGTACCCGCATTTGCGGGGCAGGTGCGGGAACCCGTACTGCTACGCATGCGGTGCGGGCGCAGGATGGGAAATTCTTTGTGTGGGCAACTGAATGTGAAGCCAAAGCACATGAACTTAATCAGCTCAAAAATCGCAAAACGCGTGGATGTACTAAAGTTGTTTGCCAGCAATGCGCTTAGGCCAGTAAGCCCAGAGCAAT
>Ga0210059_1006573_pt1 | contig 18612 bp, 8 predicted proteins | sample Ectturendosymbi2_FD_188042 | JGI IMG/M metagenome (GOLD analysis project Ga0210059, IMG submission 188042) | Ecteinascidia turbinata endosymbiont from Florida, USA - Sample 2 (SPAdes) (version 2) | ecosystem: Host-associated > Tunicates > Ascidians > Unclassified | place: Key West, Florida... | reverse complement strand
CATGATTTAATGAAAGGGGGTCGATCGGCATTGTTACTTTCCTGCCTTTCACAACTCTGCCTACTGCTCAAACACGTTGCACGGTTTTAAATAATTTGGCAGGTGCAGCAGAGAAAGGTATAACTTTTGTTGTACAAGGAACAAAACCTTAATAACATCTGGACGCGAAATAGCCTGATTTGTGATTGCGCCACAATCCTAGCGATGAAAATGGTACTACGAAAAGGATTGTCGTTATGCTTCGATGTAAAACCTCAACTGGCTAAAAACGTTTCCCGCTTACTGTATGCTGGGTGATAGTAACTAACATGCGGGTAAAAAGGGAAGAGTTTTTAGATAAAAGGACCACCTCAAATTGTGAAAAATCCTTCGCAATTGCCCGACTTACAGTATCCGCCACCTTTAGAGCTGCCAGTGCAGTAAACTTTTCAAATAACATGCATCACCGGAAACAGTGAAATGCGTAACGCCACGTTTTTTAACGCATCTGTGACTGTTGTTTGCGTACCTAAAGCAACTAAGCTGCAACAGCACAATCTTCACGACTTTATTACGGAGAACTAGTTTGTAGCACATCGCAGAAAGGGTCTCTGACGGTGACTCAAAGTTTAGATTCATAAAATATCAAGCACCGGAAGTTGTCATAGAAACCGGCGCAATCGCCATATCCAGTTTCGTCTGAATGCAGTGCGTTATCGCGATTGTTCCTCTGCGATCAACAACAAACCTTGAGCTCAGTCATTATTTTTGGCTGTGATTGCAGCAGGAACATGTCATTGTAAGGCTCTCACTACAACCGACCAAATGCGTCTATGGACGCCGGATGGGCAAAGGAAAAGTTGTCAGGGCACGTTTTAAGGTTGTACACAGAACGAACGTGGCCGGCAATAAGTAAGTTTAGTGCCTGGCGCACAGCTCTGCGAGCAGGCAGATCACTAGTAAAGGTGCACACATTTGTACGTCGATGCAATCTGTTCCCAACCGATGTCAATTTGTTGTAATCTTGTTTTGACCCATGGGCACTCAAAGGCGACAAAGATGCTCCGTTGGGAGACAAAATAGGTTTCTGTTGAACTTATCGTCACGCACGAGATTCACAGCTTGTGGCTACAATTAAATTGGCGCAGGAGTGCTTGCTCAAATGTCACGTGCTTGACCTGTACACTGACAACGGTGCAAAAACAGATTTTTGTGTTAGCTGTTGATGTAGGAAAATCTTCAAAACTTCTTTGGACTTTCGTCAACCTCATATTTAACATTGGGCAAAAACCGAACGCTTTTATTACGTCAAAACCGTATCGTGCAAATTGCGCAAAAGATCTTAGCCGAAAATCCCTTTTTCACTGAGAAAGGGATTTATTATCCAATATATTTAGTGTCAGCTAAAACACCATCTACATTGAAGAACACCTACGACGCAAGCGTTTTGGACATTTTTTGTATTGCCTAAAGTTCGCAAAACAGTGTTAACGTGTTAGAGTAAAGCATGTTTGCATAAACTGTCGAATTTTGAAATTTGATCTCTACAAGGCTCTAGCTGCACTGTGAGCAAATTGTCCTTGTCTCATGCATTCACTCAGAGAAATACTGCTGTTCAAAGTTTGAAAAAGAATAAATTGCTGAAACGGTTTGTTTGTAAACACCTGATTTTCGAAATTCTTGAAACAGTTTTTAATTGTTGGAGACAGCCAAATTGGCTCAATTTTTCACGAAAACCGTTCGGAGTGTTTCAAAATTATGTTTTCATGCTTTTAATTTTTTGAAACATTCGTACGGGCTTCATCTCTGAAGCATAGTAACATCGTCAGCGTAGAAGCTTTGCTCCACTGCTGCTTGCTTGTTGTGGACATTGAAGTCTTTAGCAGTTGTGCCAGTGTCACTAAATAATTGCAGTCAAAAACTTTCGATGAAGTCATTCTAACAAAAACTCAGTACAATTTATAATATCTTGTTGCTCAATGCTCATCACTCTCTCGTTTGAAATTAATCTAAAAGAACTTGGACAATTGCAAAGGTTCCACGAAAGTAACTCGATAACTATTGCCAACTCTCGAAAGCTACAAAAACGTTTCGATCTCTGTTCCATAGCTGAAAACTATTAACGGTTTTGTTAATTTTGTTATCCTGTTCTAGCCGCTTTTCGATTGTGTTTAGAAAAACATTGGTCTTCATCCGCAACTTCCTTTGTTTGTCGTACGGCCAGATTCCGGGGCACTCGCGCTCCGGCTTGCGCCTTGACTGAGGCTGTCTGTGCAGAAAAAGGTTGGCTCAGCCGTTAATGTGATCGGTGCGCGGATGTTGTCGAAAAAAATTTTCAGGTTTTCGGATCCGAAGCGAAATTATAAATGTTTCGGATTTGAAAAAAAGATTAATTTGCCGCGTTACCACACACGCGTGCTCGGCTGTTTTCGCAACTGCACATTGATTTTATTCCTCACCTCTTCTTTGCGACACGGCAGTGCATTCAGAGCTCATGCGCCTCGTGCTCTTATACTCTGACCGAAACGCATGACTGCAAGTTTACAGAGCCTTTAGTTTACGAAATTTCGAAGAAACCGGGCGATCAACGCAAGCGAAGCGCAAGTCCTTCTTTCAAACATGACCACGATAATGGCGTTAACGACGAATATTTGACGAAACACATCGTAATTCAAGCTGCTCCCGGGGAGGATTTGTCGGTGATGACGCGAGCTGTGCATTGTTTCGCGATATTCGAGACGCCGCACCCGAAGTTTCCCAGTGGTTTTGTGCTACCTGTGTGTGAAGGGCCAAGTTCACCTTTTCTCCCCTCTCTAAAAAGGTTTTGTTTATTGCTTGCGAGTGCGCTTTCAGGAAAAGGTGAAACCAATCAAACTAGTCTACCAGAAAAACTTTGAATTATTATTTTTGCACATTAGGTGTTTCAAGCTTTTGCAAAATTTGACCACGCCAGCAATTTTCTCTGAACCCGCATTTCCTTTCTGTCAGGTACGCCTCTAAGCCAAGTATGTGAAAAGCTTTGTTGAAGATTTTTTGTGTTTACAGGCCACTCAAGTATAACCGAACTGTATCAGTAGTATAGTTGCGCTGAAGAATGTGATGCGGGCCAAACTTTGAAAAAATGTTTTTCTACGGCGCCATAGAAAACCAGCGTTTTTTCACAAAAACTTCCAGTTAAATACGATATGATGCACTTGGCAACCATTGGCGTGCAGTGCATGTTGCCGCGATAAAAGTAGAAAAATGTTAGTGAGGAACCCGAAGCAAAACAGCTGATAACGTTATATTGATAAGAAAAATAATATTGATGATGTTTTATTTCAAACACATGATCCATATCGTCGGCCCAATCAAACAACGCGTGAGCACAAAAAATGGTTATTCATAACTCATTACAGAACAGATGTTTGCACACGACCACACTTAGAGAAGCAAAACATTTTAACAGCACTCCAACTGTAGCGTCATACACCCGTCATAATACATGGGATCCCTGTAGTGTCAGAGAAATGAAGACATTTTAATATCAAAACTTTGAGGTAAACAGCAAACCGTTGAAAAGAAAAAAGTTAAAGACAATTCAGATGGGGGTGCACATTGGCGTACGAGGCGTGCAAACTGTTCCGATGTAGGTTTCAAATGCTTTGCAACGCATATATCATAAGATCGCCAGCCAAATAATTTTCCTAAATTTTGAAGCAGCCGTTTAATTTTCCTGGAATTTTAAAGCAGTGCACGGAAGGAATTTCGTTTTTATGCAAACACAATGCTGATGAAAAGCGAACAATTGTACAGAGCATCAACAACTATACCAGACCACGTCGAGTAGCTCTTTATGAGAGGCAGTCAGAGCGAAGGCCTGCAGTACTCGCAGCTCTTTAGACATTTTGACACAGTCCCTAGGATTTCGATTCATATCAAACCAACTTGCACCACAGCGGCTACCTAAATCGTTTTCAACATGGTTACCTTGGCCGTACATACTGTAGATTTTGTGGGAATGGTCTATGTGTTATTGAGTCGGTGCTGGATTATTTATGCAGTTGGGTCTAAATCCCATTTCGAAGAAACGAGTCCTATAGTTTTTCAGAATTTCGAAGAGCTGATTCTGAAAAATATCTGCTGATGGAGAAAACGATCAAGCACTCAGATACTTCAAGCAAACGCTGTGCGCGTTGCATATCCAACCAACTGCATCCAGTAAACGAAACAGCCAACGTCCATTTTCAACGACCACGTTTCGTAAAACAAGCCCGAAAAAGCAAAATTCAATAATATCTTGTTGTCATTGCTAAAAAAAATTGACCAAACAGAAAACAAAATTTGACCACTGCTTTCAGAAACGGACTAAAAACGCACCTGATGTAGCAGAAGCCAATAAAGATAATACGTAAGCACGCCAGAGATATTTCGCAGCAAAAACCCCACGAAGATCTCTCTCTTATTCGCTGAAGTTCCCGAAAGAAACCTATTCACCGCCTAAGTCAACAAGAAATCACGCAGTTTCTGATGATATGTTATCTCTTGAACTTGAAGTGCCTCAGCTATAGTTATCTCAAAAATCAAGTATGCGTCTTCATGAAGCTTAGAAGAACGGAGCCACATTGGTTATTAACATTGCTTTCGCTACCTTTCACGTTTAAGAGAACGATGCTATTGTCACAAAAGTACAGTGTTTGAGTACAGCTTTACCAATGCACCACATACCAGAGATTCAGCCGCATGACGTGAGCAGCTTAAACCAGCGTGAAGCAAAAAGAATTGTGACGTTGTGAAAGGATCGCTTGCTTCAGGAAGAACGCTCTCGGCAAATTCCTTAGAATAGTCATTAACGCGATTTTCCTTAAACCTGTCGCTTATTGAACTAATTGAAAAGTTTTTTTGTCCAATAAAAATTTACGACGCTGGAAGAAACGTTGCGCTGAACTACGTATATTCCTTGGCATGACCACTGACGCACGTTTGATTTTGACGACGAGGAAATCAGTCTCTCTCGTAAATGCACAGGAGTCAACCCCCACTGTGTGAAGCAAATGACAACTACTTGTATAGGGAAGAAGTAACGTGGTCAGTGTTTCTCCAACTAATGCTAGTCGTTTTGTCAGTTTCGTTTTTTGCTACGAGAGGCTGCAAGCTAGAAACATATGCGATTGCGTTCCCCAACTCGGTTGAAACTTGCAACTAAAGTAAATCTGGGATCAGCGGTGCAAAATTTCAATGATAAATCAAACCTTGAAAAAGCGGTTTGGTTCACTATGTTCATGATCATCTGCTCCACACAAAAGCACAAAGAACTTGACAAAATAGATAAGTTTTATGAACATTTCCAAAACTTAGACTTTGTTTGGCCGTAGTGGAGGTGTCAACTGAATTGGTAAGTCGACAGCGCAAAAATTGTAAGATCATGCTTTTGGCAAAAACTTCCAGGCACTCATACAGGTCAAAGTAAAAGCAGATAAAAAATTTCTTAATCCCGCACAAGTATATGGACACAACATGTTCATCATTTATCAATTCCTGACATCATCATTGCATTTATCAATGGCTGCCGCAAACACCAGTAGTATGCTGTGCACTGTGTACAGTCGTGCTAAGTTGTAATATACAGCACCACAGGTGATTCAGCTCTTAAAGCTCATCGCCACACGTGAACAAAAACTTTAAGTTTTCTATCTTTGGAATTCAAGGTCAGCTTGGCAGCAACAATGCCAGTGGTAGAGCCTCGAGGCCTATTTTTGTTAGTCACGATCATGCGATTATTGCCTCGTGACTTTAAATGCTTCCGTAATTTCAATCGTTTCATTGTCTGTCTTATCTTCGAGAAGGGGTAAATATCAAAATGATGAAAATTGCGAGAAATCGATAAAATTACATCTCGGAAGTGTTGGAGACGTTTTTTTGAATATTTTGGGCGGATTCGATAACTTTTCAAGTGTATAGAGTCTCTGTTTGGTCTTGACATTTTTGACAAGGTTTCGATCTCGAAGCTTTAACCAAGTTTCGGTTTCGACCACATCACTGATCAACACTTCAAAAAACATGCATGCACTTAACTAAATTGTGCGTCAAGACGCTTTGAGGCCATCTGACAAAACGGATCTCTCCATGTCCTGATCAGTGTCTCCAACATCGCTGGTTCTAACTGCTTCGCTGTTGGAATTTCTGTGAAGTATCTAGATTCAGGTTAATATCAATCGCAATTTACTACAAAACAAAAAAATGTGGTTTTGTGCAAACTTGCTCAGACATAGCATTGAAGACTTATCAGAACACGGTCCATACGCTCAAAACATGTGAAACACCTTGCAGTGATATGCATTGAACGAAGCATAATATTTCTAGTTCTTAGCATACCTACAAACCACATTGTAGGCTAAATTGGTATTTGGGCATGTATTCAGAAAGTCTTCTCATGCGTTTTATTTTGGATATGTTGAAATCTTCTCTAGTTGACTTGAATAATTGTTGGGAGTTTGATTGATGTTGAGCAAGGGTATTTGGACAAACGATGTTTGGACAATCCAATGGGTCTTTGTAACATTAAGCAACTTAAACAAGATATCAAATCGCGCTGTAATCCACACTTCTTATAAAATGCATGAAAATCGACGTGTCATACTTTAGAGTGATATGCACGTGCGACCACTGCGCTTCAGCATTTTGTGCACTTCAACTGACAGCTCCGATAAAACCCAAGTGATGTGTTTTACTATATTGCTGTGCTTGTTTATATCCAAGTGTGATGCTAGTGCAAGCAGGCTGAACAACAATACCATGTCCAGCAACAAATTTAAGTTTATTAATGTGTAAATCTTCCGTAAGGACAAGGCAATGCGTGATTAGTGTTGCTTATGAAACACTTCTAGAAAACAAGATTGGGAATCTGTATTTACAAAACTTTACTTCTGCATCGGCCCGATAACTATATTGGTTTCCCACCAAGCAGTCCTCCCACATTTTACAACAAAATTGCGCCCATGCTGTCACGTGACCTTTATTGTTTGGAAAAAAGCTGCGAACACACGCAGACCCGTAAATACGAGAGGCATTTGGAGGAAGTGTCCCCCCCAATTTTTTCGTGTCTCCCTAAATTTTGTTGTGTCCAGGCAAAATTGTTTAAACATATAATAAAAACAAAATTCATTCCCCCCTAAAAATTTATTTTGGCCCCCAAAAAAACTAAAACCTGGCTACGGACCTGAACACACTAATGGCTATTGAACAATCTTTTCACATGATGAAATGTGCAACCTCAGTGTGACAAGATAGCATGGCGTCTGCCAAGACAAAATTAATCGATCCAACTTTTTGAAAAAGTTAACACCATGCACTTGGAAATTTGGATTGTGCCTTATACTATGACCTGCATTAAGCGGGACTTAGTAACTCCAGTGAAATTTACAGTATGCAGTATTTTTTATATCTCTGACTTCACTATCAGTAATACCTCTGGTACTGGTAACTGGTAGCCAGACATTTCTGAAAATCGCTTGGGTGTAAGGCGGTAAACAACGTACGGCTTTTTTGAGCCATAACGTTGCTGCTTTTTCTACGACACGTCTGCTTTCTGCACATCACAATTGGCTAGATGATGGAAGCCTATGATCCGTGAAATAATCTTGGACTGCAGGTGAAAAGCTAATTTTGTCGTGAAAGAAAAATATTAAAGTATTTCTTGAAAATTAAGTCCGTATAATGATAAGCTTGTTTTATTTCAATTGATAGAAAATGGACCCAAATCAAGCAATAAACTCCGCTTTCCCTATCAATACAAAAAGTACGCAGAATTTAATAACAGAAGGATTACCTTATTTTACTGATATTTTCAGCTTACACCATGCCATCATTTGCAGAAAGCTGTTTGCATACTAAACGACCATAGCGGCTGTGGTAGTTCATATTGAGTTAAGAACGTGCATGCTTGAATGAACAGAGATTAGGAAGGTTTATGATGTTTCAGTCACAATTTAGGAAGGTATGGGGCATGTACCCACGTATAAACTGTAATCGGAAGATGTGTTGGTGTCTGCTTCTACACGCTGTGAATCAGAGCACTATTTCTAACCTTGGCTGCACCATTCATTGCAAATGCACAAGTTTTTGCAAATAACTCTATGCCCTGTTTGTTTTGTGAGACCTTTTCAAGATGTACTGTATGTCAACCACCTTTTAACGACAGGACGAATGCTTTTGTAATAATGAAATTGGAAGCCAAGTTAACAAAGTCCGATATACATTGAGCAAACGCAACAATAGAAACATTTTTGCTCCGATGCTTTTCTTAATGACAAAATAAAAATCCACTGCGTAATTAACACAAGATAAGAGCTTTCAAGCCAACGCAGTAGGCAAGCAAAAGCTTTTGTTGTCCGCGTTCTTCTCATGAACAGCAACAGCTGCTTGTTGTATTAGTATATGCCAGAAGGTGGGGCATGCATTGCAGAATAAAGCATGTCACGTAGAAGGTGCTGTTTCTCAGTGTGCGAACTTTTGCACATCAACCCTAAAATATTAGTTGATAATGCCGATAGGGTATTGTCGGGAAGCGAAAGAGTGTAAGCAATCTCCAGGGAGTCGTTTCGTTTCTGAAACTTCGCACCTAGGTCTTTCATCTTGTCTCGGAAGCGCAATTGCATGTCTAGCACTTCGCCTTGGGTGAAAAAGCAAGAAAGCAAGCCCGTCAGGCACACCTACGAAAAGCCAGGTTTCTTGAAGTGCCAAGTTCAAAGTGTATCATCATAAACGCAGTTGCGATGATTTGACGCTAACTTTCTTGTGACCTTAGTCACGCTTATGGTTCAGGGCTTATCCGCAGTTAACAAGCAGCTGTTGCAAGGGACGCCGGAGAACGGGGGCATGACCGGGTGAGAGGGGAAGGGTGCTTTTTCATGACAGCATCAAAGGTATTTTTCATGATTTCTCAAGATCGACTTGAAACAAATTTATTGCAGCTATTCGCGCATCTAGAAAATTGAGAATGGTTTTCTACAATTTCTGTTATTATTTTTGAGGTCAACACTGCTGCTGAACAGAAACAAGCACAGTTGGCAACATTTCTTTGTTTTTTATGAGTTTCCATGGCAACATTTCTTTTATGAGTTTCCATGGCAACATTTCTTTTATGAGTTTCCATGGCAACATTTCTTTGTTTTTATGAGTTTCCATCAATTCTTTGACACCCCCCTGCCCAAACGGGGCCCATGACTGTTGCAATTAGTAGTGAACTCAATAGCTCCCCGTAAGAAAACAAGGAAGGATATTCAAAATTATCTGTTGATCAAATTGAAATTGTTATTGGCAAATAAGTGCGAGTGCCAAAGCCACTGCATGAGAAAACTCTGCGAACAAACCAGCCTCAAAATCCAAATTGTTGTGCTTCCCAAGACAATCTGAATTTTCTAGGGATGCAAAAAATACCACTGACGCTTCAATAAATACCATTCAGGAAGCAATTCATAGGCATTTTATGAAACTAAATTGGGGGCCAGTAACAAAAGTGCAAAAGACGGAAATCCAAATCTGGATCTATTTTTGTATAATGACTTCCTGCATCGCGCACGCCTTTGGATCAGTCAATCTGTTGTCGAAAAGTGAACCCACGGCACAGGCTCAAACATTGACGACAGCAGCCGGTGACCGGTCACTCGTCATCGTCAGGAAAGCAAATTTTAACCAGAGAATACATGAGACACGGCGTTTCCGACCAAACCGCCTGTCACTATTGCGATCGTGCAAGTCCTGCGCTGTTCGTGACATGACGCTATGAGGTTTTATTCAAATTTCCAAACCAACGTTTTCCGGAGTTTGATGACAAAGCATGTATAAGGTCCTACACGTACTATCGCCGTTAGCTGGTGCTCACTATAAACCCGTGTGTCATGTGGTTACCATAAAATATCCGCATTCCACTTTCACACCTGGAGTTAAACATTTCAACGGTACGATATTGGAGTGAAACACACTCAATGTAGCGATAACAGAGTAAAGCACAAGGAACACCGCGACAATCAAATTCACAAAAATTAAAACTCAGCAAATTAAAAACACTCAATGCCTTTCGCGATAGACAGCAATTCATGCGAGTTTAGTCTGTCATGGTTTTGGGTGGCACCTGGTTTCTAGTGCTGTTTCTAGTTTCTAGTGCTGTCCCACTATAGGCTATTTAATTTTTTTCGTCTCCTGTTCACTCAAGAGGAAATTCCGAGTGAATGCCGAAGGCACGACCATTCAAATTTTGAAAAATTACACTTAAGTGTATCGGTTAACTCTACAAAGGGTGCTGTAAAATGCCTTTGCAAAGCAACTCATACAAGCTTCTGAAAGACTTTTGCCGTTCCGAGGAAATTTTCCGCCCTAGGCTACAGCTTCGAAAGCCCATATGCGAAATCAGGGCATGGGTGGCACGAAGGTGCAGCAAGTATTACCTTTGTTCAATTCTGAGAAGCTCCTTTCAGCCGATTTTGTGTTGCTGGGAACAGTGAGTATTAACTGAAGCAATTCAAAGCAGGTTTGTAAACGGGTCTCGATTTGAAGCCTGAACCCGGCCCGAGTCCGACGTTCAGTTTTGAAGCCCGATTTAGGTCTGGGAGCCAAATTAACTGAGTGGGTCAAGATATGCGCAAATGAATGGCTACGTAGCAAAGTAAACTTGACTAAATAATTCACAATTAATCATTTTTATTGACGATTTAGTCAACTCGCTTGCTTCAAGTGTAACTGGCGACAAAAGTGTCCGTCGTTGTGAAAGAAATGTTTATGCAAATCCAAAATCGGCTTGAAACATTTTGACAAACTTCAGCCCGAACCAGGACCAGCCCGACCCGACCCGGCCCGACTTACGACGGCGATTCACATACTTTTTAAAAAGCGGAATCTAAGTAATTTCGGTAAATTTATTCTTATGTGTCATGTACACTTTTCGTCCCGTAAGGGGCAGCACATAACCACACATTTAATGTTTGTTGCGGAGTTGCATTGTTTCAACTTACCCCACGTCCCAACCAAACTTACCCCACCTTCCCCTAATCCGGAGGTTCTTTTTTAGCTGCGCATCTCTCAGCTCGATGGTTCTCAACGTTTTTTGGCTCATAGATCATGTTTTTAAAAAATATCCGAGGGACCAATTTGCTATGCTGACATCGCATAACAGAACTAGGCAAATTTGTATTGTACAAGGATGGCCTCACATAATTTATTGTGCAGTAAAGGTAAAAATTTTCAGGATTGTTTACCAAGGATTTGTGGAACCTTCTGTAAACCACAAGAAATTCCAAATGGACCACCGGTGATCCAACTGGACCATCTTGAGAATCCCTGCTTTAGCGGAACCTATATGTGACGCACCTTTTATAAACAAACTGTAGGCGATCGAAATAAAAAACACAAAAATTAAAATTATCAGAAGTGTTTGAGAATCACTCCATACGTGTGCATTTAACATGGTCGATGAGGTTGGCGTTGTTTACAAGTAATTCTATTCTTGGAACTGTCTTTGAAAGACACAGACACTAGTCACGCCGAAAGTCTTGTACGGAGCTTGTTTTCGTGCGCACCGCAATTAATTTGCGCCACAACGAAGCACGGTGAGCTTACGCACCTCCGGTATTTCTCTCGCGCACCACCAGAGGGCGCCTAACCTGGTTTGAGAACCCTTGCCCTGGTCTGTGCAGCAAGCCAGTACCTAAACGTTGGTGCATCACTTGCAGAAAATAACTATTGCTCTGCTCTCTCCTCTGGCTGCAGAGATAGAGTAGTCGCAGTACTGACTAGGAATTGCCTACAGACATGTTTCTAAATCTTAGCATGGTAGCTGTTTGTCGATATTATCATTACTATACAAACAAGTTGCACGAGATTCGACGAGGACCCCACAGGCAAGGTCGGCATAAGTCGCCACACCCCCTGGCAAATTTCTCTAAGGGGCCCTGGTTGCTATCTTTCGAATTACTGTCACAAACCGCATTGGTCACTTCCATCCTGGGACATAAATTGGTAAGTGTCTGCGCTATATAGGATATGTGAGACTGTGAGCAGTAGTTGCCGCTTTGGTTCGTTTGGTGACCATCTTCAGGTGGAGGTGTGGATATATGGGTTTGAGGAACGTGAAATGAACGTTTCACGCTTCATACGTTTTTTCATACTGCAGAATGCACAGAGCAAGCCTTACAAGTTTCAAATTTATTATCGTTTCGTATGACTCAGTTATTAAACAGAAACAATGCTGACGGCCGTTGCGCAATAAGGAAACCAACTGTGAATGTTCTTACAGTGACTGTTCTAGCTTGAAAAAGTCCCAACCACATCAATGATATTTTAGGTATATTTACCTCATTTTTGGCTAGTTTGGAGAGTCCGTAAGAGAAGGAGATAATTGTATTTGCCACCCTTATATCTGGTAGACAGTCCATGATACGATCCAAGGTTGCCTTGAAGAAAAAGCACTATATAAAGTAGGTCATAGAGGAAGAAGCAAAGCAAAGTTGGAAAACGTTATGTTGAAATGGCTTCGACGGAGCAGTTTCTTAACAACCTATTTTCTTGTGAAATTTCGGCAAACAAAATTGCAAATACAAGACTTCTGGTCCAAAATTACGAAAGTATCTTCTGAACCTGTATCGCTCTAGGAATTTTCTCCCACAGATATACAGCTTATGATTCGATGATGACGATAACAAGGTAAATAAGACAGTAAATGCGCTATGAAGCAAGGACGGAAATTAGTTGAATGTGAAAAAACATAATGAATTTTAACTTCACTCTTTACACTAATGAAAAAAATGTTCTACTGAATAAAAGCTTATTTTTGCTGTTAAAATCGTTTTCTACCCGCGAAAGGTCATGATCGGATGGGTCGGTCGCAGGTCAATCCGTAATTTCAACCAACGATCCTGTCGTCAAGGTGTGCAGTGGCGTGTAACAACATGTGCTACACCACAATGGAATGCGTTTGTTTAATAAATCTGATCAAAATGAAAACTCGTGTATATAATCTACTGACTGCGTGAAACATCATTTTGTCACAAATAAACAATACAGTTACTTATATCATCAGGGCCGGCCCTTCCACTAAGCCAACTAGGCGGACGCCTGGAGTCCAGCCTCCTCCAGGTGGCGCAGAATCCGCTTTTTTCTTGATTTTTATGTCCCGAATGTTTTAGTGTGACGTGTAACGGGGCCGTAAATATTGAAACATAGGGTGCAGAACTGTCTCGGTCCGGCCCAGTGCAGGGAAAAATTTGGAGTAACAGTTGTCAATGATCTTGGAAAACTGTCAAGTGACATAACGTAATTTTGAGAGGTTTGTCGGAAAAACGGTGCAATAAAAACTTCTCACGTATTCGTCGTAAGTTTGCATAACACTGTTTCAAATACAGGCCTTTCCAACAAACGGATTTCAAATCACCGAAAAGCTTGTGAGCTTGGGTTACCTATCATTATCAGTTGCTTTACGCCTGTGGCCATAACCTCAATGGGGCCGTGCTCGTGCATGCAACATTGCCACACCTCAAACATTTTCTTAAATTTATGACAGGAAGAAACGCAAATCAGACTATTTCTTTCTCAACTTTTGTAAGAGTTGACGCCTGGTTATTTTAACTGTACTGCAAGCTAAGCACCTTTCACTAATATACAATTCAGAGTTATCATGACTATGACTTTTTGTCATTCGGCTTCTTCATGTGATTTCAACTTGAGATCAATCATGAGTTAATGAAAGGGGTTCGATCAGCATTGTTACTTTCCTGCCTTTCACAACTTTGCCTACTGCTCAAACACGTTGCACGGTTTTAAATAATTTGGCAGGGGCAGCAGAGAAAGGTATAACTTTTGTTGTACAAAGAACAAAACCTTAATAACATCTGCACGCGAAATAGCCTGATTTGTGATTGCGCCACAATCCTAGCGATGAAAATGGTACTACGAAAAGGATTGTCGTTATGCTTCGATGTAAACCTCAACTGGCTAAAAACGTTTCCCGCTTACCGTATGCTGGGTGATAGTAACTAACACGTGGGTAAAAAGGGAAGAGTTTTTAGATAAAAGGACCACCTCAAATTGTGAAAAATCCTTCCCAATTGCCCGACTTACAGTATCCGCCACCTTTAGAGCCGCCAGTGCAGTAAACTTTTCAAATAATATGCATCACTGTAAACAGTGCAACTAGGCTGCAACAGCATATCGCCAAGCGCAAGACTCACAGCTTGCGGCTACCAACAATTTAGCGCAGGAGTGCTTATTAAAATGCCACGTGCATGACCTATGCATTGACAACGGTGCAAAACAAGAATTTTGTGTTATCTGATGATGAAAATCTTCAAAACTTTTTTGGACGCTGGTCAACCTCATATTTTATAATGGGCAAAACCCGAACGCTTTTATCACGTTAAAACAGTGCAAATCGCGCAAAAGTGCAAATCGCGCAGAAGCCAAACAAGCCTTTATTATTTTTATCATTAACAAACACCCAATGATGGCAGGCCAAGGCCTGTAGAGGTGATTGGCAACGCAAAGGTTAACATAAACAGAGCCACACATGCACACACATACAAAACAATACAAACAGAGAACATGGTAGATGGTGAGGTTATATTAAAAGGATGGGTGCTTTGACAAAAAAACAGTCTGTTTCAGGCTTAACGACAGATTTTTAGATAGGTCAGGATGTCCAAAGAGAAGTATTTTGATTAGTTCCGTGCGATTTAAGGTAGCAAATTCAATGCGGGAAAATATATTTTGTTCAACAAGAATCTTAGAAACATTTGTGATCAACATTTGGCGTGATGTATAGGTGGAAGGACATTCAAGAAATATGTGAATTTCCGCTTTAATAGCACCACATTGACAGATCTGATTGTAATGGCCATCTATGTTTAATTTACTATGTCCATGCAAGTGCAAACTTTTTCACTTGCGGGCCACATTCGAATTTTGGATAGTTATCGCAGGCCGCATCAGTTTTTATTGGATGAAACTTTACTCATTCCCTTAAAAAAGTTTTTTAAGTGGTCACTCAACAGATATGGAGTTTATGGTGCAATTTCGTCTGTTTCAAAATACCAACCAGTAGATACATAACGGCACTTCTTGGCCAGGTCGATTTATTCATATTTCTCTTCATTCCTTTGTAATTTCCAGGTTTGCAAATACTCCAGAACTTGCTCGTCTAAATATCGCAGAAAACGCAAAGCGAAAAATCGACCGTGTCCTAGAAAACAACTTTGTGTATCTACTACTGAACACCAAGCATTTTTTACTTTCTATTCAATTCTATTTACTACTATTTGATTCTATTTATTTACTTCCATTTACGCCTTATTTACACCTCATTTTCGCCCACCACGCCAAACAACTCTTCAATTCTTTAAGCCATATCCAGACCGAACAACCGTTTCAGCAATTTCTGAAACTGTAATTCAAAGTTCCCAGAGTTATCTACAAAATCCCCTGAGTTCCCTGTTTCCCCAGATGTCCCAGAAACCTTTGCGAAAAATCTCCGCTAAGAGTGAAAACAATTTTGACGTTTTCTGGCTTGGTGTTTTTGGCAATCTTTCTAATCATGACTTTTGCTTTTTTAGAATTACAAACCGCTCTCACCACCACGGTCTCAGGTTTGCCATACATTTTTTGTATCAAAACTTTGACAGATGTTCCAAGTATTTCTTTTTTATTTTCAGTTGAAAAGTCATGACGGTATAGCGACGCCATCAAAGAATCTCTTTGATTTGAACCTTTCATTTCCAGCGCATGACCAAACTCGTGAACCGCTACAGAAAACAAATTATATTTCCCGTGACCATGTTGTGTTTTTCTATCAGTCCAATTCTCGCTGCCTAAGTGAATATCTGTACAGATTTGTCCCAGACCCGGAAAAAATGCGTGTGCAAGAGTCCCTTGTTTCTGACCGTAACTTATAAGGACAATATATTTTGTCATAGTCAATCAAAAACGAAATTTTGATTTCGTAATCTTCAGACGGAGAAACTTTTTGAAATGACAGACCACATACTCTTTGCCACACAAAAAAGCCACATCTATCTGTTCCCTTATTTTAATTCTCCCAGCTATGAGCAAACGTTTATTAATGTGTATTTTAATTTTCTTGTTGGCCGCTGACACGAATGTGTTCTGGTGTCTGTGTTTGAACTTTCAGGCTGTGTTTCCATTGCACAGAACATATTTATTTAATAGTTTGTTTTTAGTTCAACATTGACCCAACGCTTTAACTCAATGCCGCGCCACAACCGCCGAAAGCAGTTTTTTTGCTTCAGTGCAAAAATAACGGTGAGTCACGCATTGCTTCTGAGAAGCGACGGGCGATGCCGAGAGCCATTGTTTCAGCGGCTTTGAAAAGAACGCTTTTTGAAAACCAACGCGCTGGTTTTAAATGCCGTCAGCTGTTCTGTTATGTTCCATCTTCATTCAATGCAAGCGTGTTTTCTTCATAGCAGTTGCTGATTGGTTTAATGCACGAGGCTCTTTCAAGTTTGCATATGCTCCGTGCGAGACCTTTTAATGTTACGGTTCAGCGAAGGTTTTTGTTAAAAGACCAATCTACACTGAGGAGTTGCCAGGAGTAGCCGCGCACAATTCTTTGTTTGTTTTATTGCGCCCAGGAGTTGCCGTGCACGAGCGCAGAATTACCCGACGCAACAAAACAAACAAGGAATTGTGCGCGGCTACTCCTGGCAACTCAGTGTAGATTGGCCTCAAGGGCTAATCACGAGCTTTAAGGCCAATCTACACTGAGAAGTTGCCAGGAGTAGCCGCGCTCGTCGCGACTTAATTTCTGTCTTCTCTGGCATGTCTATCTGCACTTGCTGGACGCGACGCGCTGGGATTTGCCAGGCGTGTGTCGTCATAGTTTTCATGGTTAGTTGCAGTTTCTATGGGGATGTCCGCACATATCAACGCCATGGGGAAACGCATTGCCGATGGCTTTGAATTCTTTGAACGATTTCCACTCTGTGTTCGTGGAATAGGCTGAAAACACGTTATTGTTCAAACGCAGTGGACCTCTGTATTTAAAGTAGCCCACAAAGCCTACAGCATTGTTCTGCTATTCTTGCTGACGTACAGAGAACCTTTTTTGTTGCGTAGGCCTATACGTTCTGTAGTGGTCTACGTTGAACTATGCAACGGGAAGCGTCGAAAATGTCTTCACACATTCTACTTTAGGTGGTTTGCATAGCCAAGAAGCGTTTACTTTGACAGAAGAACCCATCACACGAACAACAACAACACTGTGTATTTTTGGGAAAAGGCATTTTAGCGAAGACACAAGATTCTGCGCCCCTCTCCAGGAGACCATCTCTCGGCAACTTTCTGAAAAAGTTTGGGCCCAATACATTGGCAGGCGAACCGCTGATTGCGAGATTACTAGAAGATGATTGCATTTCACAAAGGCCCATATGGAGAATGACAGTGATAGGATTTGGTTACTTGCTACACCGTTCAGGGATGCCTAAGAAGATTATTTCTCAAGTAATCTCGTATCTGTCTCATGGCAGAAGAATAAAAAATGTTAACCGTACAGATTTATTTCCATTAGGAGTCGCCTGCGATGCATTAGCGGTCGGGATTGGCGCTACCTTGTTTCACCGCTATACTGACGGAAGTGAACGACCAATAGCCAACATTTCCAAGACGCGCACAGCAAGTCAGCGCAATTACAGCCAGATAAAAAAAGAGGCGTTGGCCATCATCTACGCCTTGAAGAAATTTTTTCAATATTTATATGGAAGAAAGTTTATTCAAGTGACGGATCACTAGCCTTCGGTGGCCATGTTCGGACCGAATAAGCCGACTCTGGCTCTCGCTGCAAACCGTTTATCTCGATGGGCTCTATTTATTCGACAATTCAACTACACCATCGAGTCCCACAAGACGTCGGAACACTCCAATGCTGATGGCCTCAGACGACTGCCTGTAGGCGAAGATCCCGTTTTCGACTGAGACGAAAGCACGGACCACGTGGATACCGTTTGTACCATTGAAACACTGAGTTTGCAAGTGGAACCAACCGACTCGGGTACGTTGCGGAAAGAGTCTTCTCGAGATCCAACTTTTACGAAGGTCATGCGATTCACGAGAGAAGGTTGGCCAGAGAAAAAATACGGCGATGATCCAGCAGAGAAATTCCGCAAAATCGCGCTATGTATCCCTGCAACGCAGTCAGTATGAACAAAGTCAACCATCAAACACTTGCAAGGGGATTTCGCGCATTTCGGTTTTCCCCATACAGTCGTAACCGACTGCGCGGCTACCTTCAAATCTGACGCGGGAATTTTGCAAAGAGAATGGAATTGTCCATCTGACTGGAGCTCCGTACCATCCTGCCACCAATGGCGCCGCTGAACGTTTGGTGCAAACTTTCAAACAAGCGTTGAAGAAGTCGGACAAAGCCCCAAAAATGCGTTGCAAGACTTCCTGCCAAATTACCGGCGCACTCCGTTATCAACCGGTTACTCGCCAAGCGAGTTGCTTAACGGACGTCAAATCCGCACTAAAATTGACACCCTATTGCAGGGGTCGGCAACCTTTTGCTAGTCACGGGCCAAATGTCGAGTGTACAACTCTTTGGCGGGCCGGAATTAATACTATAATTCACATTCACTTCAGTATATTACGCTACAT
>Ga0210059_1006572_pt1 | contig 18613 bp, 12 predicted proteins | sample Ectturendosymbi2_FD_188042 | JGI IMG/M metagenome (GOLD analysis project Ga0210059, IMG submission 188042) | Ecteinascidia turbinata endosymbiont from Florida, USA - Sample 2 (SPAdes) (version 2) | ecosystem: Host-associated > Tunicates > Ascidians > Unclassified | place: Key West, Florida... | reverse complement strand
CCGCTGCTTGAACTCCCGCAACAGCTCTGTTATCTTATCTTTGTATTGATTCAAGTCAATGTTTAGTCCCGTGGTACGCATACTTTTTAGACAAAGGAAATGAACAGTGTCATCACCGGAAAGTTGTGTCTTCCACAAGGACAACTTAAACTTAAATGCAACCTATGGTGTCGTAATACAGAGTGACAATTCTTTTGCAGCCTTGCAACATTTTGTTCAGATTATTAAAGTGCTACGAAATATCCACCATAAAGGCAAGCTTTTGCATATATTGTGAGATGAAATTCTAAACCTTGCTTGCATTTTCTTTCATGAAGTTTTCAATTTCCTCACGTAAATAAAAAAACGCTGTAGCACGGCACCTCAGCTTAGCCATCTTAAACTTTACGTAGCAAATATCAATTACAGTTGTACCTGGAACTCCGAAGGTTTCGAAATCGACATCGCTGGAGCTCAAGGTGTGTTTTTTCCCGGAGTTGTAGTGTTGAACTTTATCAACAGTAGTTGAACTTTTGCATGTTCATACCTGTTTGAAAGATCAAACCGGTGTGAACATGCAAAAGGAAATATGCAGAAAACGGGAAATTTTCACGTGAGAAAAACAGAGAAAAACCATAAAATATAAGCAATTACGTTAAGGTTGCAAGTAATTGAAATCTACAGTCACCAGTTATTGAAGTATAAGTGGATAGACTTCTCAAGCAAACAAAGAAGTTTTTATTTTACAAAATCATCCCGCGGGCCGGATGCAACCACGCAACGGGCCGGATTTGGCCCGCGGGCCATATGTTTGACACCCCTGTCCTAGAGTCTCGATTGGCATTAAAACGCCTTTTTTCTCACACACTATTGTTTCAACACGTGACCGAAATTACAAGTTCCATTGTATTGTTCTTTTCGGGCTCACAAAATGTGACATACGACAATCTTTCAAATCAACTATAGCACAAGTTGAGCACTCCATCTAAAAAGTAATAAAGACACATTTTCACAACCAAGGAAGAAGTCACTCGGACTGCAGCGAAACATACAATATTTAAAGTTGAGCTGAACGCCCGCACCATGGTCTGCATTGGCGCATTGTCAGTTCTGCAAGCCTTATTCCAATACAGGCAGGCTGTCGATGCGTGCTTTCTGCGGTTTCGGTTTCCCTCTGAAATGATTTTCCTGCTGCGGAACTTCCAGGTTGGAGAACATTGGTCATATCGCTGTAGCAATGAAAGTAAACGGAGACTAGATTGAATGCAAAGTGTTTGCTGGAAAAAGTTTAGCTAACGCTACATCAATTCAATTGCACGTATTGCTCCCTTGTGTTGGAAGCCTCTTCGTGGTATTACCATCGGGTAATATTTTTGAAAACCTTCGTTCAAATCAACAGCTTTGTTGCTTTTTTGAGCCGATCGCAGGTCAAAACATTTTTCACTCAAACGTATAATCGGACCGTTTACTAATTTCCAAAATAGATTATTTTATTGCTTACAGATAATTGAAATATACAAATGTTCAATCTTTCGGTCTTTTAATCCTGCCCTACCCACGAACACCACCCTACGTTTATAAAATGCATTGTTGCTTTACAGTAAAGGCAAACTTGCATTTTTAATCTTATTTTTTTGTCAAGGATTTCGTTTCAGCAAGAAAGAGATTATTATATTCTAATTCAAACACTTCTCCTTATTGCTCTTCTAAAAGTTTCAAGTTGTTTTGAACGTATTTTAGGTGTATTACGCCAAACTGAAACATACCCATCTCTCAGCGTAGTTCATGTGCGTGCTGGCATACGAAAGCTGATTTGTTCGTGCTGTGGAGACAACTGTTCATGGTTCTCGCTACAACCGAAAGCTTAACGTTGAATTAACCAGAAATACTTTCTACTCCAATTCCGACAAACTGGATATGATGACGTCCTCGCAAGTTACGCGCAGCGGCTGCGAAACCGCATTTGTTCTGGGCGTAGTTCAATTGTCCCGTCACAAAGCTATCACTCATAAAACCCCATACCGACAGTAGGATGACGACGCCGAGCGTAATTAAGATGCAATTTACCAGTTCCGTGCAGACGGCTCAACCCGACCGTGACCGTTCCTGGTCCGGTTTTTGCTTTTTGCGCGCGATGTGCCCTGGTACAAGCGCCGTTCAAGTGCCGGTCAAAAGGTCAGCTATTAAGGTTGTCATAAAGGGAAAACATGCACGTCAAGAATATCTGCTTTCATCTTTGACTGTAAACGTGAGTAGCAAGAACTTCCGAAATTGAATGATTGTTTTTACTTCTAAGTAGATTTATTATATTTGTGAGTATGTATCCAGTTATCTTCCAGATTTTCGTGCAGTTCTCGGCCACGACTTGTATGTCGCTGCTTTCTGACAAGCAAGCAGCTGTGCCTCATAACTAAAGTTCTTTGCCGGAGTGGAAGGATGTGTTTCCACCATAAACCCACAAGTTTCTGAGTGTTTTGCCAGCAGCCTTCAGAACACCAATGTACTTGAAGTCAAAATATTACGACGAAAAAGTGGAGTGAGACGCAAAAACTGTTGGCGGCGTACTTCTACTTACGAAGAGAATTGGCTGTAGGGCTTTAGCAATCTGGTAAATGATTGAGAATGCTGGGTTCGTGGCACGAAGGAATGCATTTCCTAGTTCAACCAGAGTTTACTGAAAATGTTTCATATATGAAAGGATAAAATTACACTTTTTTTCTAAATATTCGTTTGCTTTTCAGGCGTAGGGCGTTATCCGTGGAATATAGATGGCGTTTTTTCGAACGCCGTCCAAAACTTGCATTTTTCTACCTCGCAGAAGTGCGTGACTGTGCGATTTTCCTTCCTCCGCCGGAAATGACGCCATAAAACAAAACAACTCAGCACAGCGGCGCCGCAAAACCCAGTCCGCAGCGGAACGAAACTTTGTGCGCGACACGCACCGCTCGCGTCACGTGACCGGTAAACACAGCCGAGCCTAATCGACTTGTGTCAGGCTCACGAGATCTGCCAGCTGGAGGTCTTTGTCACGCAGAAGGTTAATAAACACAGCGGGTCAGGAAATGTTGAAATAACGGTGCTGCAGCAAGCGCTTGGCAGCTACGCCAGGCAGCAAAGCGTCCTTGCTCCTCGACACGCTCGTGCGAAAGCGGGCATGCGCCCCTTTAATTAAAAATTAGCTGCGAATGAAAATTGCTCTTCCCTGACAATCCGGAAAGGGATAGCGCTGCGCAAGGCTGCTTCCCAAATCGAAATTTAATTGCTCGCGTGGGAAAGGATAAAATAGCGGAAGACTTCAGCATCTAATCGCGGGATTAAGCGTTTCTCATCTGCATACGAGTTTAAACGAAGTGTCGGTTCTCATTCTTCCCTGGTTAACACTTATTTGAAGCCTGTTGATCAGAGTTACCCTCCAGTGGTCGATATCACATGACCTAAAAGTATTCAGCATTTTTGGCGCGAGGAGAACGAAGTTAACCATGTAGCGCCAAAAGCCGCTACGCTTGGGCTGCTGCTGTGCAGCTATATTGCATTAAACATGTTCTAAATGCGGGTACATTCATTAACATGAGCTTGCGAGCTCGACATGTAGAAAACGTGCCTTAATGCAGAACTGCTTTAATTAAACGAGCTTTATTTGAAGTATATTGTGTCCTGCCTGAAGTAAATTTTTACAGGAATATGCAGTGTTGCATTAATTGTAACCAATGTTTCACGAGGCTTTTACCTTACGCCATTAAGCCAGTGCTGGATGTTTGATTGAACGCAAAAGCCTGCGAACACTCGCAACAACGAGTAAAGGGGTGCGGAACAAACACAGTAAGTCAAAAACGCCTCCACAGAGATTTTCCGCGTTGAGACAATGTTTCGAAGCAAAGTGACATGATTGCTTTGAATGAATATTTTCATCTTGAAATTGTTTGGAATATACACATAAAGAAGATACGTCTGGAAAATAATCGTGTATGTACATTTTGGAGAAAAATGGAGATACCGATCGGGTTCATCATCTGGAAAAGGCGGTAGCTGTATTTACAACGGTATCGTATACTTCATGACACGTGATGTCACTCGAGATCTGTTTAGCATCAAGTACTCGTAAAGTAGAAAAATCTTTGCAAGTTCATTAACGGAAATGTTACCATCTGCGTAAGTAGAAATCATTCTGCAACTAAGACAAGAAATAAATAAATTAGTCAATTCATCATACTTTTTTGAAACACCATGCAATACCTAAAGTACGTTTGAAGGTGTAGAACACGCAGTGGCGTACGCAAAAAATGTTCATGAGGGGGATTTTATTCAGTGGCATATGGTGATCATTTGCATTTGATGTGCGCTGTTTTTGATGTCACAAGTTGACGTCATATTCATGTTTCAAGATCTGGTATGAGCACCTTGCGGTTGAGAAATCTTGCCATACTCTCTGCAGAGCAACAAATGACAAATCAAATGAATTTTGACATTGTCATTGCAAAATTTGCCAACGTAAAGGCAAGAAAAGATACTTTGCAAAAAATTGTAGTTTTCATTTTAGAAAAAAAGATGATCCTAATTTTTTACACTTTTTTAAATGTTTTTCCCTATATGTCATTTTTGCTTCGTTTAACTGTTACCTATAATGTTTGAGTTTTCTGGTGTGTTAGCATACTATATTTGATTATGTGTAACTAATATCATAATTGTGCACGAACTAGTTAATATATAACTGTAAAAGCGAGTCACTGTGCAATACGTATTTTTATGGGCTTCGGGGGCGCCAAACTCAAGGGCCGCCCCTGGCACCCCCCACACTCTAGCTGCGCCATTGGTCCCTAGACCATTTTTGCGAGTCTCAGTCTAAAAGGTTTCAGGTCTCGTCTCGGTCTCGAAAGCTACAGGTCTTGGACTTTGAATATTTCAGAGAAATGGCTTAGTAAAATTTCTATACTTCAACGATTTTTGTTAGTTGTATTTTCAGGTAAGAAGCAACAAAAACATGTCGGAAAAATGCCAGACGTTTGAAAAAATGCAACTCAGAAGTGATGACGACATATTTTTTTAATTAGGCAAAATCCACAAATTTTAAAGTCTAGAGTCTCGGTCTCCAATGTCAAGTCTCGAGTCTCATTCTTGGAGTTTCAACCAGGTCTCGGTTTTGGTTTCAACTACATCACTGCTCGTTTACTTATAGAAGTTTCACTAAGCTATTTGTTTGTGATAATCAAAATCTCAAGTCAATAGGTGGCGACAGAGACCTGCAGCCATCGAGATGAGACGAGATCTGAAGGCTTCGACACGGAGGACAAGACTCGCTAAAATGGGTCTTAACGAGACCAAGTGTCGAGATTCCATCACTGCTGAAGACAGTGATAGAATTTTTGATTTAAAGAGGATTTGGATTTCAAAACTGTCACTTCTCGGATTTGGATTGGATTTTGAAATGCATTTGTTGGATCGGGTTGGAGTTGAAAAACACAAATCCATTAACTTGTGTATCACAGATGAGCATTGGACTGGACTTGGATTGCCTGGATCCGGACTATAACGAATTGTTTTGGATTGGGGATTGTATTCGGTCTGTAAATTGCTTAAAAAAATCGGGACCGGATTTGGACTGAGTATGATGTCCAAACAAAGAGCTGCAGATTTTTTGGACATCACTTGGACTTGGTCTTAACATTCAAAATGATTTTTTTGGCTAAGGGTGGACTTCGACTGAGTTTGAAAGTATAGAACTACATCTGGATCGCAAAATATGACGATCCGTTCATCTCTGTCTGGTATCCGGTAGAAAACAGACTTTCCTGCCAGATATCCAAGCGGCAAATCGGATAGTGATCATCAGAGTTGGGCACTGCACTGCAGAGATGAGCACTGGACTGCAAAGAAGATCACTGTACTTGGATTGGACTTGAACCGGACTAGGCTATTGCAAATTTTGTTGAATTTCGATTGGATCCGAACTGTAAATCATTTCAAAATTTAGGATCCGGACCGGATTTGGACTGAGTTAATGGAAAAGAAATGGGACATTTTTTTGAAAAGGATGAATTTTTCAAAATGTTTGAACTTCATTTGGACTTCGGCTTTATATTTGAAGCAATTTTTGGACTGTGGTTGGACTTTGACGGAGTTAAAAAATCAGGACTGGAACTGGATCGCACAATATGAGTATCCGCATATCAGAGATGATCTATTTTGCATCATTTGCCTCATGAAGGAAAAGAGGCACTTCTGGAGCTATTTTGCCTCCTATGTACACCAGGCCCCCCTAAAAAATGTTTTTCCCCCTGGAAAAATGTGTTGAGCACAGGTCAAAACTATTAGACATAGTTTAAAAAAGTTGGGCCCCTCTCAGAAAACTCTTCGCCACTCCTGGTGTCCCACGCTGGTTACGGGCCTGATGTACACAAAGGAGTGGATCATATACAAAGTTTGGATGAAGACATATAGCCAGGCGCGTAGCCGGGGGGGATTGCCCCCCAATTCCGAAAGTAGCATTAAAAATTTTCAGGTTAATTAATCTTCTGTGTAAGCCAAAGAAATGCGTAAGTGCAAATCAACGAAACTGCTTAAAAAACCTATTCTACTTCAACGTTTAGTCGAACCTGATCAAAGCCGTGTGGTTTACCAATTGCCCCTGATTATCAAACATTGTATATAGTGTAAATGCTGGAGAATCCATGCCATGGCTGACCTTTACCGGAGTTTTTTAAGCTCCGTGTGGAAGTTGGTGATAATGAAATACAAACTTATATGTACGTGCTTGTAATCACTACCGAAAGCAAAACAAGGAGTAACACTTTTCGCAGTTGTTTCTGGCCCACCAGCTTGCTGTATCCCACCTAATGGTGATGTAGACTTTATTTCATCACCATCGCCAACATTTCTCTCTGATAAATCTGGCATGCTACAAACACTGTATATTTTGCCCTTGAGTGCAGCATCAGCTGTAGCCTTCAACGAACATCATAGATTTTTATTTTTGTGCAGTTTAACAGCTACTGCAATGCGTGAATATGGCGGTAATATACATTTTGTATGCCTTGAAGCTCAAGACTTGGCTAAGAAGCAATTCAAAGTCTTTTATTACGCAGTTAGGCCATAGACACTGTTTAGCAACAATAGCATTTATTCTAGATATTCAGTTGTGATGGCATGTCGACCTACTGTGGCGGTTCAATCACAAATATGTGGAGCCTTAACGGTTTCATCAATGATCTGCCATTACCCTGCCGGCGAGTAAAAAAGCAGTTTTGTTAAGTAATCAGAATGCGAACTGTACATAGTTTGAAAGTGTTTCAACATTCACCTGGTGTTAATTGCCACCCTATCCTGCAGTACATTTGAAAGCATACAGCTGCAACGCGAAGAGTCAACAGAAAAATCTAACAAACGTAGAAAGATGCTTTTCATTTTTCAGTTGTTGAGGTCATTGACAGTTGACACTGCCATTTAACCACAGAAAGCTTGCAATCTGTTTTTTCGATAAAGCTCATGTGATCAAAATGAAACTAGATTGAATTTCTTCCTGGTCGACTGGGTTTTGCTATTTAAACACTAATGGGTTTAAAAAACAACTCAACTTCTCAGTTTCCAAACTTTTTTGAGCGCGACGCAAATCTGAGTTTTGGTGAACACCCCTCGACCCAAAGCTCAAACAACATATGAAAACAATACTCATTGTGTGGATGATTCCTGGCAGCAAATTGCTAATTTCGTTTTTAATGTCAGCAATCTTCGCTTTTCTCAAGTATCTACGCTAGAAACGGACGAAGGCGAGCAATGATAAAGTTACAAATCTACAATTCTGGCTTGGATTGTCTCTGTGCGATCCTTCTTTGGGTTTTGATCCATACTTTGGGAAACACGGGGCTAGTTTAACTAACCAACCCTTGTGTTAAATTGCGGTGTCAAGTAGGCCTATTTCTTAACTTATTGCAGAGCCGTGGTAATAAATCGATGGTGATTTCTCGTTTTCGTATATACACAACCGTTTCAAGACTTCGTGCACACTCAGTGGGTCAAATACATACAATTTTGTTTAAGGGGCATGTATCACTTTCCCCGTTTGAAAAAATTGCCTTTCTAATATTTGTGAATTTTATTGCTAACTCTGAGAAGCTAGATAGATAAATACCCAATCGTTTATGGCAGGGGTTCCCAACCTTTCTCTTACCACGTACCACTTCAGCATTCTGACAGATGAGCATGTACCCCTTCAGCATTTCAACAAGTAAGTATGTACCCTTTCAGCATTTTGACAGATGTACATGTACCCCTAAGATATCCTATGACAATACATTTTATCATGTTTATTCATTGATATATTTAACAATAAGCATATAGTGATTTTGGAAAAGAATATTCATTAATATATATTTAAATATTTGGAAACAAATCATATGCAAATATATTTTGCTCTTCTATTGATAACTTTTAATGTACCCCTTCGGACAGGCAAATGTACCCCTGGGGTACATGTACCCTAGGTTGGGAACCCTGGTTTATGGGAAGCAGGTTTTGTGCAAGTAGTGTAAAAAACTGCTACCGCTATCGCATTTCATAGCGTTTGATGACATAAAATTCAAACGTTTTTCAAACGCGTTGAGGGACTCTAGCGTTTACACCATCAGTTGCATACGTCAACCACTACATGAGCGCAAGTTTTGTAGACCTACTTCGGGAGTCGGTGTTTTCGAGCAAAGTCGCTGCTCGCCATGACTGAACGTGTGTTGATGTATATGTATATATGATGTACATGTAAATTGAACGTGTGTTGATGCACAGAAGCGTGTATATATAAAAATCGCAGTCACAATGACGGCCACGATGACTCCTTGCTCAAATGCAATATTGGCTGAAAAAAGCACACTGTAGATCTTGTATTTTTAGGATCAAGATTTTCACAAACGCATTCGCAAAAATAATTTGACGAGCAAATGGTGGCTTTCATTCAAAGTAGAAACTTGGAAATTTACTGGAAACAAACTTTTAAAACTTCTCAATTCAACGAAAGCAGAGTTTGTATTTTCCGGCTGAAATGTGAACAGAATTATTCAGAAAGAGTAGTGCCAGAAAAAGGCACATTTTATGGATGATGTTTTAAAACAAGTTGCAGTATATATTTAAATGTTGAGACTTTGTTCTTGTTTTCCCCGCCTATCAAAATTTCTGGCTACGCGCCTGCATATAGCACGACAAATATCCTTTCCATCAACATCACATGCTACTAATTGTTGATGTTGTAGGCTACGGATTCTTCATGAAACTAAGCATTTACATATTTTGTGCTGTAACCAAACAAATTACTGTAGCAATTAAAAACAATTAAAGACATGCTTTTCTAACTTTTCATCCGATCTCTTCAAATGTCTGATGCTTTTCAAATTCTTCGTTTTTCCTCAATTATTTCACGCTCATGTACAGTATGACAGTGACCAACTGATAGTTGTTGATGCGTTGGACCAGTGTACAGGTTTCATCAGTATTGTCTTTGCATAACAACGAAAAGATCCCATGCACTGCTTTAAAATTCAGGAATATTAATTGGCTGCTTCAAAACATAGGAAATTCATTTCGTTGTCGATCTCATGATAAATGCGTTCAAAAGTATTTGAACCTTGAGTGGAACAGTTGCATGTATCTTTGCGCGAATGTGCACCCCATCAGACTCATCTTTTACTTCTTGGTCCTTTTAACGGTTAGCTGTTCACCTCAAAGTTTTAATGTAAGAATACCTTCATTTCTCTCACACTACTGGATCCCTGTATTGTGTTGGGTGTATGACACTACAGTTGGGGTGATGTTAAAATTTTTTGTTTCTCCTATCCGTGTGATCATGTGCAAACACCTATTCCGTAATGAGTTACGTCTAACCATTTTTGTGCTCATGCGTTCTTCAATGTGCCTACGATATGGACCATGTGTCTGTAATAAATCATTATTATTATTTTGCAACAAAACACATTAAAAAACAATCGGGCCTCGTCGGTTTTGCGGCACTTCATTCTACTGGTTGAACAGCAGCTTTGTAGGCTCGTCCTCAACCCAGTGATGAATTATACAGTACTATGAATGCGAACTAGTCTATATTGTTCTCTCAGTTATTTACTTTCAGAGAATTAGCATCCTAAAAACGTATGGCCTTTCCTTCGCACAGAACAGAACGAACACTACCACAGTACAACCAGCACACACAATACACACAGCATACATTATTCATTGTTCGCTCACAGAACTCCGAAAATCTTCTAAGGTCCGACACAAAATCCACCAGAGAGCTATGCTAATGACATCTGAGATCTGACGTCACAGAAAAAGGTTCTTCAACATGCACGTAAGTGCTTCAAAGGAATTAGCGGACTGTAGCGGTACCCACGAAAAAATAAGTGTGTTTGGATGTTAACTGGTCCATGAAAATCTGTCGTTAAATGCCATTTTAGTGCTGCAGCTGCCTATGGGTGGCCCACGCCATCTCTAGCGGCCAGAGTCTCATTTTTAGGCTTGACTGCGCTCCTGTTCAGAAATTGTGAATCCGGTGTCAAGCGAAATTTCTGACTTGCAAAATTTCTGAATTCGCGGCATGTGCGCATGCACAGAATGCTTTTCTGCATATCAAATACGCTGAGAAAACGGATGATTAGGGCTTACGGTGTTGTGTTTAGGTATATGCATCGGGTTAAGGTTAAGTGTTAGTAAAAGAAAAAATAATTGAGGTCAAAGACTAAGTCCAATATTTTGCAGTGGTTATAGTTATTCCAGTACTGTAGCTTGTTGTGGGTATCTCACATCCAACCAAACGTTTCAATTTACGCAACTCACATCAAAAAAGTAATCGCCAAACTTTATTCCTTTATTCTGAGAGGCAAAATAACTGACAAATAATAAACAAAATAACTGACAATAATAACTGACACATTATCCAATCCAAAACAAAAGAAATTTTCTACAATCAAGATCCACTCCAATCCAATTCTAGTGCAATGCTCATCTCTGTTGGGTAGCAGTGGTGTACGGACACGGAGTCTAAAATTTTTGACTCCGACTCCGCTCCTGTTTTTGCTGAATATACTCCGACTCCGCTTCTACTCCGAAACATTTTTAAACGCTGCACTCCGACTCCTGCTCCAAAATTATTACCATAAGCTATTCAAAAATGTTCAAGAAATGACTCCGGTCCCACGTTGGCTCCGGCGATTTGGGGAAAAAATCAAATTCGGCTCCACTCCAAGTTTGGAAATTCATTAAGACTTCGGCCCGAGTCCATTCCTGCACTCAGGACCTGTGCACCACTGCTGGGTAATAGTGTTGAACGGATTGGAGATTTTTGTAATCCTAATCCAGTTCAATATTTTCATTGTGTAATCCAGTCCGATCCTAATCCGGTGTCAAGCGAAATTTCTGACCTGTTATTGCTTCTCAGTTGTCTTGCTTCACAGAGTAAGAGAATAAAGCTTGGCAATTATTTTTTGATGTATGTTGTGTAAATTACAACATTTTGGTTAGATTTCAGGTAGGCCTGCCTACCCAATACCCATAACAAGCTATAGTACGGGAATAACTTTAACCATTGAAACTTTTCGGACCTAGTCGTTGACCTCAATTATTTTTCTATTTCTCACCATCACCCGTCACACATACCTGAATACGAATCCCTAAGCCCTAATCATCAGTTTTCTCAGCGTATTTGATATGTGGAACATTCGTCTGTACATGCGTGCATGGCGTGAAGTCAGAAATTTCGCTTGAAATTTACACATATATATTCAGGCTTGTAGGTTGAGAGTTTTAGGTTGCCAGAATGTTTTCCCAACGGGGGGCTTACCTTTGTGCGGGGTAAATTGACAAAAACTCCACTGATTTATCCAGTGGTGTTTCATATTACAGTTTGGAAATTTGTTTGGAGGGGCTAGGCCCAATAAAGCTACCCTGTGGCGACGGGAATGGTTGAGGGTTTTAAGTTGAAGTCTTAGGTTAAGAGTTTTAAGTTTAGGTTTAGAGTTTAGGTTAGGGTTTTTATGTGTAGGGATTTAGGCTTACAGTAGGCTACACACCAATCCAATCATGTAACATTGTATATTCTGCTTGCAATATGACATGACCACTTCAAACCAATCATGTTCCAATAAAGGCAAAATAGTCTCAGCAAATATTTTTCCTCGGAAGGCAAAATTGCCCCGGCAGAGATTTTGCCTCAGGAGGCAAAATAGAGAGAGAGAGAGTTTATTGGCACAAGCATTTAAACAATTTCATGTAAAAGTAAAATTAAGGCGCTGGGACACCGAAAAAAACCTGTTAAACAGGTTGTCTTGTCGGGCGCCCCTCGAAAGTTTCATACATTTCTATCGTGGTTTAAAGTTGATGGCCGAATTAGCGCGAATGTAATAAGGTTGTACTTTTGAAGAGGTTGCAGTCTGCTGGATGATCAACACAGTTGCGCGGGAGTGCTGGGTAGCAACCGGCATCTACCATTGTTTGCTCAGTTCCGCAAGGAGCTGAGAGTGGCAGAGAAAGTGTAAACCCAGCTAAAATGAAACTCTGCCCGGGTTTCCATAACCCTTTCGCATACAAGCAGACGACTGTTGCTCTGTAACAGTTCATATTTTTGTGCCAAGAGGAGGTCAATTCTCCCACTTCTGCAAAAGCCAGCCGCTTGAGGTGCCATGCACAGTGTGGTATACAAAGCTTCACAAGTTGTGCAGAAGCATTTCATGAAGGTGAAGAAACTCCAAGGCGCCGGCCTGCTGCATGTGATGTAGAACAACCTTCTTGGTGCATTTTCCCTGCAAAAGAAAGAGACCGCGGCAGCAAAAAAAGAGAAAACCACCAGAAATGAACATGGATATGGATTTGGATTTAAATCCCGAGGTTGGAATTTCTTTACAACTGTCAGTTCTGTTTCGGAACTGTTACTGCAACTATTTGGTAAGTTTGCTTGAGTGGAGTTTCTCAAATCCGTAGACAAGTCTGCCAATTGTGAAGCGGGCCATGGGCGGGCCCCTTTGAAAAAAATAAATGTCCTGGGTCCACGGGCGGTTAACGGGCTGGATGTTGTGCGCTATGGGCGGTCTGGGCCTGAAAAATCTTGGACCGTGCCATGTCTAATGCTGATGTTCCAAATGCAGACACTATGTACAATATCGACGGATTTGAGAAACTCCACTCAAGCAAACTTACCAAATAATTGCAGTAACAGTTCCAAAACAGAACTGACAGTTGCAAAGAAATTCCAAACAAGATTTTCAAATCCAATTCCATCATTGATTTGAAAATCCTCGAGATTTAAATCCAAATCCATATCCATGTTCATTTCTAGTGGTTACTGGTTAACAATTCTTTTTGCAGGAGTGCTAGGCTACTACATCAATGAAATCAGCTATGTCCAACCCAAATGGCTTACTGGGCCAAAAATCATGTCGCTGTCTTAACCAGGGCTGCACATTTTATGACACATCAAAGAGGGCCGTACACTGAATGACTTACTTAGATCTGAGCAAACCAAATTTAACTGAAGCTATTATACTGAAAGAGTTCGAATCCTAATTGCAATGTTTACAGACATGACAAAGTGGCACTGAGGAGACCACCTGCATCAAAAATGTCAAATTCAAGGTTATCAAAATAACGACAGGTTGTCAGTATGTAGGATACTTTTACTACAGCGAAAACCTAAACTGGCCCGCACAAAACCTTCGCCTGGGCCGTGGGTTGGACATAGCTGAATTAAATAAATAAAGCAACGATGATCAATCAATTGTGTTTACACTCTACATATTTGATTGTCCGTTATTTGCAGTGGTGGGTTTAAGGTTGGGGGGGGCGAGGCAAAAATACAAAGGGGGGCCCTCTGATGACATCATCATACTCAGCCAACCAGGATAAGCACTCTTGATCAAGCCTAAGATATGGCCACCGAAGGATACGTTCTTGAGACTACGGCATGACTGACATAGCAGGAGAAAATGCAAAGGGTGTTCATGATGCACAACTTTGAAAACACTTATAGGTGCGAAGACAAGGCTGGCAACACACAAAAGTTGGCCAATGGCAAGTTGGCATCGCCTCCACTTTTTATTTTCGCGTCCCATTTCTCTGCATTCACCATCAACAAACTACAAAGTTTACCCCTTTGAAAGTTTCACACTTTCCCCTTTGACAAAATGCTTGGTATTTGGTAAACTGAATTTGTTCACATTCATATCTTTATGGTAATGCATGAAACCTTAAACAACAACCAAGGAGATTTAAAACACTAAATTTGTTTTAAATTTCATCCCTCTTTCTGCTGCTCAACTTGGATACTTTCTGTTCAAATGTGGCATTTTCATAAAATCATCAATGCACCAAACACTCCAATCTCTAACAATCATCATTTGGTGTAAAATTATCATTTGGTATAAAAAGTTATGATTTGTTATAAATGTTTGCTCTTATTTGATAGGGTCTTTTCAGAACTTCTCGGAAGAAATTTTAATCCACAACTTTTTACGTATAGACGTTTGTTTGAAGCTTTTCTTTATTTGCACATTGGAGATGGTAGTGGGACCCCTTTGAAAATATAGTACTTACACAATAAAGTTGCTGTTTGGGCCTCTTTCGAAGAATAGTACTTGCATATTACAGTTGCTGTTGGTGGCCCCTTTGAAAGCAAGGTACTTTTAAACATTACAATTGCTGTTTGGGGCCCCTTTGAAAGCATAGTGCTTACATACTACAATTGCTGTTGGGGCTCTTTGAAAGCAAGCTACTTACACATTACAATTGCTGTTAGCAGCATGTTTGAAAGCCAGGGATTTTACATTACAGTTACTGTTGGGGGCCCCTTTGAAAGCATAGTACTTACACATTACAGTTGCTGTTGGGGGCCCTTTGAATGCAAGGGTACTTACACATTAAAATCGCTGTTGGGGCCTCTTTGAAAGCAAGGAATTTTACATTACAGTTACTGTTGTGGCCCTTTTGAAATCAAGATGCACATTACAATTACTGTATGGAGACCCTGTGAAAGTAAGCTTATTACACATTACAGTTGCTGTCAGGGACCCTTTTGAATGCAGAGTACTTACACACTACATTTTCTTTTAGGGGCCCTTCAATGAAGTTTGAAAGGAGAGTACTTACACATTTCAGTGGCATTTGGCGGCCCCTTTGAAAGCAAACTAACTGCACATTGCAGCCTCTGAAGGGGGGCTGAAGCATGTGTGACCCTGCTGTGTTCGCACACCTTCAGTGTGGGATTGATTCTCGAACCTTGGGAAGGATATATTGTGACGTCATCGATGGTAACTCCGCGCCAAACGAATCGGCCAAAGAAAGCTCTAACTGCCTATCTCACTTTGCTTGAAACTTCTGAGCCCAATTTCTGTGTGATAAAAGGCAGTGATAGCGTGACTCCAGTCAATGACTCGACACGAGTAAAAACTATTGGCGACTCAGACTCGAGTCAAGCTGAGATAAATGGTGACTCGACTCTCGATCAATGACTCGAGACTCGAGTCAGAGTCAATTTTACAAAATATCTTAGCCCTGATGGACAAACCCAGTTCATTTGCACACAAGGAAATGAGCATTTCTTGCCTCATTGATGATCAAGATTGGCACAAATTTTCTGTTTAGCTTGTCTAGTCGTACTATTTTACATTTCAAGGATCTAGTGTCAACAACTTGCACAGAGGTAGAACTGAGACTTTGCTTTCATTGAGAGGTCAGCAGGGCGCAATATATTGATGCCATATCGTGGTTCAATGTAGCATTTGCATATCGTGGTCATGGCAGTGGGACTCACACTGTTACTTTGAGTCTTTTCAAGATACCAGTAAAGTGATTTAAGTTTTACAGATTCAAATCCAATCCAAAAATTATATTACAAAATATAATGCAAATACGAAAACTGAGTCCTGTTTAAATCCAAATTCCAGCCATTGTCATTATCACAAGTCCATGTGGCGATGTGATTACGCCACATGCAACGTTGAATGCGTAACAGCAATAGAAGATTGAACCTACAGTACAGTCAAATGGGTAATGTCAATTGCTTTTACGCTGAGATCGTCGGTGCGACTCTTTCTTTGGTTGGCTCAGAGCAACGCAGCATTGTGGCTTCAACAAATGGCTGCCAACGTATTGGTGGTTGCAATGCACTGTTGATGGTTGTCGTGAGCTTTTGAAATGGGGAAGTAATGTGGCTACATGATTACGCCACATTAAGCCTAATGATGAATTCGTAGTAGCCATAGAAGGGTGAACCCATTCGAATGGGGAATCTCCATTGCTGTTATACCGAGAGTAATCCGTTCAACTTTCTCTTTGGTTGGTTCAGGGCAGTGCATAATTTGGCTGCAACACTCATATGTATTACAACTCAAAGACAATAAACAAACTTTAGCCTTGCGGCAAGCTTCTGAGGAATCTGCCTGCTTTCTGCTTTCATTCTTCTGCGACGATTAAAACTTGCAAGCGTATCTATTTTTCATAGTTACAGGCCACAAAGATGGCGGCAAGTAAATCAGTCACAGTTTATTGACGGGGAAACTAGTTTCGCGTTTTCCAACGCATCATCAGTCCTTATTCAAATAGAATCTCAAAGACAAATGAATAGTTTGGAAAGTAAATGAACTCAACCTATGCTCTACCTTTAGATCACAACATCATAACATTTTGACACCACAGAGACTTCAAAACATTCACTGTTAGCAGCAATGCAATAAGAATCTTTGAGCTTAGCAAAGCGTGTAAGATATCAAACCAGAAGACTAATAAGCGTGCAACATGAACGACTCACTAGAACTGGGCTACACATATAAATAATGATAAACTGTGCTAAATCTAAAGTGCGAGTCAAGAAAAGGGTTGGATCAATGAATGTCCCACCAATTCTGTAAGTCTGACGATATGATAGCAATGGAGCAGACTTGGTTTGCTGGTAAGAGGCAAGGCTCAATATTAAAACAAACACAATAAACAATCTTGCCGAATTTGAGAAACTCTCATCAATATAGTGACTTGCCGTCCCAAAACTGAAAGGAAGGTTGGGAAGAAGTTCAAAAGAAAATCATCACTTGCAATCTAAATCTGGTTAAGCAAAAATGATAAGATCCAAATCATCCAAATCCATCAATATGTTGGAATGTTGCAAGATTTAAATCCAAATACAAGAAGGCCTACATGCTCATCTCTGGTCAGTTTCATGAATTGTCTATGCGAAAGACCGGTAGTATAGGCTATTTCTTGTATTGCGATTGAAAAGCTTGTGTGGCAAATGCCCAAAGTTTCACACTGTGACAGCAAGCAACAATAGAGATCACATATCGTGATCATTCTATTTCTGCTTGTTTACGCCACAGATATATGGGTGTTGTTGTTCATGCACATCCCATTTGTAATGAATCGCACATTCCACACAACACTAACCAAGAATTTGCAACACTTGCAACAAGGTTGTTTACTCTTGTCGAAATGACTGAGAGTGACAGACAAGTAAAATTCAAACCGAAAAAATTACATATCAATAATCTGCAATCAAACTTAATTGTTAGGCACCATTTTCTCACTTGTCGGCCGCCATTTCATAGCATGCTGGGCACCATTTTCCAACTTATCGAGAGCCATTTCATAGCATAAAAAAGTCATAGAAAAAATGTTAAATTTCATTTGACTCGAAATTGACTCGAGCGTGCAAACCAATGACTCGACAGTTCTTGTGACACGACTCTGACTCTACTCTACCAAGTCATGACCCGTCTCTGACTCGACTATAAAAATTTTAGATGACCCTGAGTCGAAGGACTTGTGACTCTGGCTCAAAGGGCTCGTGACTCCGAGTCGACAATAATGACTCGGGCACATCACTGTCAAATTTTTCGTAATTGAATGCTCATCATCCTGTAGGCCTACTCTCTCGCGGGTGTTTGCGCTTGGAACTAGCTAGACTGTTACTTGCGTTGAGAATGGTGCAGTGGTCAGTGGTGTGAAAATTGCAGCCCTGCACGTGAAGGGTGCAAGTTTTACCTGTCCAACTCAAGTCCATGCACAAGGCAGGAATCGGAGCAAATACCATTTTATCAACTCTTCTTTGCAACTCGACTGGAAACGTAACTAATTTTCTAGCTTTGGTAATGCGTGGTCAATCCACTATGGCTCTTCACTTCTTGAATTGAAATCATTTTGGTTTCATTTGTAAAAGTCTGGTTTGCGAATGTTCATGAATCATTCGTGACTGTTCGCAGCATTTCGTTTTGGTTGGGTTGATCCGCACGCGTTGTTATAACAACATGATTAATCCCCAGCAGTACAACTCACAACGTTTTTCACAGATATTGGAAACTAACTGTTTCAGCAAGAAATCAATCGCGTTGGCTTTAGAGAGTTTTTGTTTTGCTCACTGAGTTGTCCCTACCCACCCTATTCGAATGGTGTTGTTAAACTTTGTTGTTTTTTTTGAGACACTTCTGCAATATGTGGAAGGTTAGGAGCTTTTGTGGTTTTTCCATGTCTGTTTGTTTGTTTCAGGAAAGTGGAAACTCTATCAGTGCTTGTTGCTCCATCCATGCTTTCTGATTTATTGCTTGGGAGAGAGAGAGAGAGAGAGAGAGAGAGAGAGTTTATTGGCGCAAATATTAAACAATTTCATACAAATTAAAGCTAAGGCGCT
>Ga0210059_1006571_pt1 | contig 18613 bp, 11 predicted proteins | sample Ectturendosymbi2_FD_188042 | JGI IMG/M metagenome (GOLD analysis project Ga0210059, IMG submission 188042) | Ecteinascidia turbinata endosymbiont from Florida, USA - Sample 2 (SPAdes) (version 2) | ecosystem: Host-associated > Tunicates > Ascidians > Unclassified | place: Key West, Florida... | reverse complement strand
CCTTGAAGATCTCCTAAACCTCTTGAACTCTCCATTGGTTGACCGGTCCAACGTTTCGACGAGGTCCAAATTACATCTTCAACCAATGACAACTCGCCTTTCTTATCTCCTAAACCCTTTCTTATTGTCCACTGCTTTAACCAATGAGATCTCTTCTTTTCTGTATATAAAGCAGCTCGGTAGTATCTCCACTTCATTCTGACGATATCCCCTGAAGAGTGTCAGACGAAAAGCTTTGGGATGAATTTCCTACTTCACGCCATCTTCAAGTTCTGTATCACCAAACGTCTTTTCAATCCTATATCACGGGTTTGACATGAAACAGAAGCCCAGAAGTTAACAATCAGCTTATTACGTCTATCGATTGCTACTTTTCAGGTTCAAACAACAAACGCTTTTTATTCTGAAATGCATTAAAATTTGCAACACAACCAAGGCACTTCTCATGTTTTTCATTATTTCTGTCGTTAGTTCACTGTAAAGTTAAATCAGGTTTGAGTGCGTTGGCCATTTATTGGTCTAAATGCGTTCGACTTTATTGGAAATGCAGGCAGAAGCCCTCGCTCTTGCCGAAGTTGTAGGTTGCTTTTCTCGTAAATTGTTTGTCATTCGATACCCGCGAAGGAATTTAAAAAGTTCAATGGCGCATAGTCGCAGAACCTGAATAATGCAAATGTAAATGTGATCCGCTTTTTGCTACAGCAGAAAGAGCAATGAATTTGCACTTAAAGTATTAAATTTGTTTTTTTATTTTAGCTCTCTAGAACTGTTTGCTTGCCAAAAGATTTCTTAAACTGACGGGCATTTTGTTCTACGGCCATCTGAAGGAAACATAGGTTTGAACAGCAGCGACGTCGCAAGAAGTTTGCGCAAAGCAATCGATGCCTTTGCAAAGACAAACCCGAACTGGGTCAGGGCGGTCGAAGTGTACGTTTTCCAACAACAAATGTTGACTGATTTCCAGCAAGAACTTGACGACTCTCAGCACCAGCAAAGTTCACCTGACGGTATTATCGTCGGAAGTGAGTGTTGATCGGTGCTTCAGGCTGTTCTGCTGCTGACATAACGATACTTCACATTTGGAGTAAAAATGAAATGTGTAGCAAAAGTGATAAATTGTGATATAAAACAACCCTAAGTTTCAAAATTCTACAGAAAGTCCTAAACGGCCGACTGTGAAGCCCAAGTTGCCGTCCATTCTTCCAGCGGCTGGCAGCGTGCGAAGCAGCGATTCGGTGTCTGTCTTGATATGCTCACGCCTTGAGGAGATTGCTAACCAGGTACACGCCAGGCTGTCGAAGCAATGGTCCTTTTCTTGGCTTGTCCTTACATGCGTCCTGGTTTTCGTTTGTATACAACAACGGAAAATAAACTGTCTTGTGCTCTATTTAAAGGTTTTCGGCGATATTCAAGAAAGAGTTGAAGAACTCAGTCTGGTTAAAGAAATTGAAGAAAATGTGTTGAAGGAACTTACGCATTGTGAGGAGCGAGAGCTTCTCGAAATTTGCAAAGGACATCAAGTCTTGATCGAACGAAAAGAAAAATTGTGAGTTTGCTCAACTTAAAAAGGTTTCATTGTTCTGATTGGCAGCATTTGACCCCGGTTACATTTGCTTTCGTTTTTTTTCCACAGTGGAACGGTGTCGCTTTCCATATTTGGCCTGGCGAGCAACGTACTGGAAGCGTACAACTCCTGCATGCGTGTGATACATGAACTGAAAGACGCCCTTCTATGCTCGGAATACGTTGTGTGGAAATACAAGGACTCGCGAAGCGGTGAAATGATGGACTTTCCTCTGCGAGCTAGCAATGAACTTGAGAAAGCGCATAAGGTGAGGATCGTGAAGCCGGAATCATATCAGAAGCTTTCGCGAATAACTCAAATTAAAATGTCAGGTGATGTGTAAGCAAAGGTATTAGGCACGTGCTATATGCGAAATCGCATGGTTAGTATCGCTGTGCTCATGTTCCACGTATTACTATATCGTTTGTTTGGTTATCTTATACATCTAAGGGAATGGTTCTCAACCTTTTTTATCCCATGCACCCCTTTAACCGTCATTCACAGATAAAATCCCCCCCTTAGAAATTAGTTTGTAAAGAACACTCTTACATCAGTACACTAAGAAGAGACACTAAACTCTTCACAATTGATAGGCTAAACCACATTGCATTTTAAACAAAATCCTAAATGCAAAATTCCCCCCTTGCAAAGAAAAAATTCCCCCTGGTGGGGAGTCCTCCCGGTTGAGAACCCCTGATCTAAGGCAATTCCAGTAGATCAAGCACGTGGTTACGAAAGACATTTCCCATATTTTTTATTAAAAATAAATGTTTACCTAACGAACGTTTTTGGATAACTATCTTGAAAAACAAAAAAATTCACTTAGTTCGCTATTGAGTCGCAAAAGGTTCCCTATGTGGTCTAGAAATTAAGGTAGATCATGCAAATCGAAGGAATTTACCGATTCGCGAAATATGGATAATGCAACGGTGAGAATAGAAATTGCCTGTTCCGTAGGAAAGTCATGTTCTGTGGTTCGTTGCATTCCGAAATCCACAAAAACACCTGCCGCGGACGATCAACTTTTGTCAGTAACTAATCTTATGATCGTATAAGCTCGCCTGTGTCAGTGCTAGACGTTCTGGTTCTGATGTACAGTAAATTGGTCGTACCAATCAGCCATTGTGCTTATTTCATGTCTGTACGAGGACTTTGGAAAACCTAATTAAAGTTGTTTTTTAAAGTTTTGCTACACAGCAGTTCTGAGTCCACGAACGTTCGATTTCGAGCAGATTTAATGGATTTTTGATCTGAACGTCTTCGTGACTGCAAGTTGCCACACTCTACATTTGTATGCAGAAATACAATGGTTAAACTTATTGATTATGCGCAGTGTACGTTTGTGACAGTTTATAGACCGAGCAGCGAATGCGCTCATTTCTATTCACCTGAATGGAATTTAATTACCACACACATATTGAACCGAGACCACTAGAAATTTACGAGATACTAATGCTGAATTCGTCAGCTTGCCCAGATTTCACGGTGGTGTCTGCTAAATCCTGACCTGTGCAAGACTGGGACAATTCTCTCGTTAAAATGAAAACCTAAATGTGTTTCAAAACTCCTCAATCTGTTCGCGTTTGAGACACGAAAATAGATAGCCAATTGATTTTAAACATGATCTTCCATTAAACACAGTTCAGAGATAAGAATCTTCACATAGCTAGGCTTACGTTCTACGTATTTCATTTGGGTGGCGACGTTTTGATGCACTGTTGCTCAACCAGTTGTGGTTCATAACTTTTCTTCAAAGACACTTTCACCTTACCAAATACAATCCGGACTGAAATAATATTGAATTCACTTTTGGTGTCTCCCGAAATCTTGCTAGACTTCTGAATTACACGAAGTACACAAATCATTTATGAACTTCTTAGGCGCCGTTTCTGCAACCTTTAGAAAGCCTAAGAGAAACGCTGCAGCACCGATGTTTAACCAGTCGATATAGACTGCACATCGTATTGCTAAGTATGCATAGAATGTTTCGCACGAACACCTTTGCCGCATTAATTTCAGAAAAATGCCTCGGGAACACTCGTAGTGGATATCTTTGTTGGCCATCGCAAGCAGCAATTCAGAGTTGACTTTTCTAGGATGACAGAGATATGTCTGACGAACAAGCAAGTTACATCAGTTGAAAGATGCCCTAAAAAGGGCGAAGATCGTGAGTAAAACTGCGCTGCTGTTGGAACTATGGCGAATAAGGAGCCCTTCCTTTACATACCATCACTAGCACAGACGGTTGCAGGGGACAAGCAAACCGTGTTTCCAGCTTTGTGTTTCGAGGTTGCGCAACAGAAAAAAGTAATGAAGCCTTGTTTTTTTTGGTAAGGTAGTGGGTTTGAGCAATTGATTTGTCAGTTAGCGTTGTTGCCTTCAGCCGATATCGAATGGGTTTGGTTGAACCCACATGGTTTAGTTGCCTGTTACCGGAATAATTTTTTTTAACAAAATCAATTCTGATACATGTTGATCGACCTATTACTGTTAGGAGATGCATTTACCTTAATTTAAAAGTTGCGTAAGATTACGCCCACACCTTTGTGGTTTCTGACTCGATGAAACCGCCACGTTGGTTTGCATCGCTTTCTGTGTTGTTTCATATGGCGATTGCTTTGTTTGTTCGTGATCTTGGGTACGTTCCTCCAAACATTTGCATTGTGCGTTGTTACAGCTCTGCCTCCGCATTGGGACAGTATGAGCGGCCAGCTTTTCAAGCTGGTACCCCTTTCTTCCAATAGTAAGGAGTACACTACCGTCATGAGTCGTTTCACTGCAACTTGTCAGTTCAACGTTGTGCAAGTAGGATCCTTGTTTTCTTTTCAACATACGCAACATGCTGAAATACTGTTAGTTTATTGCTTTTTTGTCTTAATTTATGTGGTCTTCGGACACTACCATCAATTAGCAGTAATTACTCAATCTGGTGCTTACAAATTTTTACTGAAACAACGTAATTTATGTTACACTTTATGTCACAGCTGGAGCGCATCCAAAATCCCACTCTCTACAGGCAGTTTCAGGAACAAAAGAAGAAGGTCGAGAATAGAGTGAGCCCCGGTATCGTTACCAGGCAACTGTTTCATGGAACATCGGGAGATGTGTGCGACAAAATTTATAAAGACGGGTTCGATCGCAGCCATGCTGGTAGACATGGTGAGTTCAGGAAAGCCTGCGACGCTTAATTTGCCCCGAAATGCGGTATATCGCATCGGAAAAATTGGTTGCAACTGATCCTAAATGAAGATGTGGCAACTCTAATCTTATTTTATGGAATTTTTTCGCTGACTCTATCTGAATTGAGTGTTTTTATGAGCAAACGGTTCTACTCTAGTTCAACAGTCGGCGAGCTCTATTCCGGGTCAGTTTCTGAAGGTAGTGCAAACATTTTCTGACTGAAAAACGTTAGGGAAAGAATCCGACTCGCGACATTTTGGTTTCACTGGGAATCGACTTGACGCTGAGCGTTGAAGATTTAATTTTCTGATCTTAAAACACCGACTGGAGTCAATTTATAAAACTGTGGCTCTTCCCCATCATTTGTCGGGTATCCGGATAAGACGCGTCGCCAAAGTTTTTTTTCATCACACTTTAATTGCAGCCACGTTTGGGCCAAGATTCTTGTATATGTCCTCTTTGTGTAAAAGTTCTGTCAAAAAAAACAACCTTTCAAATTGTGACGGGTGCCACACAATTATTTGGTAGGCATATCAGTGCCGTAGGAGCACAACTCTAGGTTGGATGATTTCTAAAACTTAGGCAGTTTAGCAACAGCTTCTCTAACAGCTGTAGCTTCTTTTCGTTTCTGCACACCACTTCTAATACATTTCATCTGATGTAGTGCTGTTTCTAAGTTGCTGTGAAAACTATACTGTACTTTTCGCAAACACAACAACACGATGGCGTCAAAAAAGTACACACTGTAATAACAACAACAATTTTTAACGAAACTCTCCCCCAGTCCCCGAAGATATGATGGCACACCCCGAGGCCGAATGGCCTTCACAACAAATTTTCCTGATTTTTTTTCTTATTTCACTATTCTTTAGTTCCACTTGCAGACATAATGTCGGCCTCCTTGTGACATCGTTCTGCCCAAATGGGGGTATGATGTGCGAATGATACAGCTCAGGGTGAGGTGAATAACGTGTAGTGGTGCTCCGCACCTAGTCGATAGCGGTCAGCTCGACGTGGAAAGAAACAGCGTACTGCATTGTTAGTCCACAAGACTGGTAATCATCTCGTGTTCGTGCAGCTACCGCTTACGGAAGAGGAGTGTACTTTGCGACGACCTCTTCTTATTCGAACGGTTACGCCCAGCCGGATGGTCAACGTCATAGACGAATGTTCCTTGCCGAGGTCATCACAGGAAAATATTGTGTGGGTAACTCTGGCATGGCCGCGATTCCAATGCAAGCAAACGGTGATCCCTATGACAGTTTAGTTAACAATGCTTCAAACCCTTCCATGTTTATTGTTTTCCGAGACGCCAGCGTCTATCCGTCGTATATTCTGACCTACAGATGATTCTGCGGCTGCTTCAGCTTGATGTGTTCTGGCCCAAGTCCAGATTCTTGTGTTTGTTTTTTGGCGAAGGTGAAACAGACATGCACTTTCGCCTTTGCTCACGCGCACCTCGATACCGATACTTCCGCGACTTTACGATAGAAAGCGTTTTGCATTCTTTTATCACGAGTGTTGTCGCTTTCTCTAACCGCTGTCTGTATATCGATGGATCGATCCTGTTGCTTTGCCTGATCATAATAAAGCGAATAAATTAAGCCAGCATCTCAGAAGAGAAATTCACAGTGACAGTTACCAATTCGAAAAAAGCTCTTAGTTTTGTGGCTGTTTTCTGCGAGTAGTTTCATAAGTTCAGACTTGTTTTTGTATTTCACGACCTTTTCTTGCAACGACTGTTTTTTCATCACGGCAACTTTTTTCTTTGAAATTGTAGGTTTGCTACATTTTTATAATGTGTTCGACTACGTTTGTAGTATAAATCGCAAGGGTGGCATGGGCGACCATGACAACCACCGAGCTATCCCAAGACTTGAAAGTTAAAAGGCAACTCTTGTTATTTTTCCAAAAGATATAATTTTGCTGCGCTTTTGATTTTGAAGTTCCAAAGCGCTAGGAACAGGGTCTGCACTGCCGAAGCGTGTATTGTAATGCATAAGTACGACATTGTTACTATTTCACGTCATTGTCGAAAAACATGTCCCTTGCAAATCCAAAGAGTAAAATCATGAACGAGCAAAACATCACTGCTTATGTGTGATCATTATCCCACTGGACGCGTTTATCACAGTTTTTATCTGCAGTATATGGGTGTGGTTTATATTCGTACTGGACTTGTGTCGTTCTGGCAGACGCTGTTGATTATAGCAAATCTCTACCTTAGGCTTGGTTCAGTACATTGTGACGTATTTCAAACATCAAGACTTATTGTTTTGTATGAAATAGACTTTTTCTTACAATTATTGTGGGATACTCAAAATCAAGGATGTGCAGAGGTCAGGTGGTGCCCGTAGCAACAGTCTGGTTCTGCGCCTCCCTACGAAATTCTTGTATTGAGGACTGTGAGAAATACAGGCATTTGAAATATGTAAAAACTAGTGTCAACAAAAAATAAGTTTTTAAAAGTGCAGCATGTGTGAGTAGTCTTACATCACGAAAAGCATTTGTTTACTGCATTTTAATTTCTGCAATTTCACTCCTTGGTTGCCCTGGGCCGTCGTCCCTTTTGCCCCCACTCTGCACGTCCCTGCCTAAAATGTGCTTTCATCACCCACCGTCAGTAACCAACCATCGATGTTTTGCTATCAATCTGCGTTATATGAATAAAGTCCTGCCACGGTGGGAAAGCAGCTTGACCCTATGCATTGCATTTAAAGTCAAAGAAAGTTCGAAGCCTGTAAGCCTCTCTTCACCGCAGATGCCTCATCTTCAGCCCGAGGTTTGAAACAAGGTGTTGGGTGCAGGCGGTTACCTACGCCTCCGCTGAAGGGTATAGCCTACATTTCTGTTGCATATGGGTTTTCAAATTGATTCATTCAGCGAAAGCTGCAGTGTATGCATACTTTAGGTCACAATTCCCAACTCCATCTACCATATTTTCTCCAGAATCACATAACACTAAAAATACTTTAATAGATTATTTAGAGTGATGTTGCCGAGGCTCTAACCTCCGACTTTGAAATTGAGTTTCTTAAGAATTCGTGAGCGAAACCAAAAGAAATCGCGACGAGATACTGATTTTAATTTTTGAAACTGAACTTTTGGACTTGAAAAGTTGTTTGCCGTTACGACTTTGTGTTTGTGCAACCATTTTATTTTTCCAGCATTTTAGACGAGTAATATATTACAGAAGATTTTTTTGAACTCATAAGCGCATGTGACTTGAATGCTTTTCTGAATTGGGGCACACAGTTGTGTATCATTTGCATCAAGATGACATTGCTCAGATTGCATTGGCGAAGCGTAGTAGACTTTATTACTGGATCCAGTGCATCGTTTCCAGGTATTTATCAACCTCGAGTAGCCTAAAGGACTTAAAACATTGCTTTAACACAGTGGTTCTTAACCTGGGTGCTATCAAACCCCTAGGATTCGACGGAGCCGTTTCAGGGGTTCGACGAAGGTCATCTGAAACCTGGCTAAAAGCGTGGGACTACTGTATAATTAAATATAAACTGTTGAACGATTTAATTTCACCAACCCATTTTTACCATCTGTTACACTGGGCAAAATGGGGTTCGACAAAACCTTGGATACTTACGTAAGGGTTCGGCGCAGGGGCGTAACGAGGGGGGCATAATTACCCGCGCGCCAAATCATTATGGGGGCGCCGAAAAGTCTCAAAAATGTCGCAAGTACTTCCTACAGTACAGAAAATTTGCTTCCGAAAGAGCTCAGGTTCGAACATGGGAGCGCCAAACTTTGCTTCTTGCCCCAGGCGCCATCTAATCTCGTTACGGCCCTGGTTCGGCGTGTCTGTAAAGGTTAAGAACCACTGATTTAACACTTTCTCATTAAACGGTCTTAATTTTTTAATGTTTCCCGAAAGGTCTTACTAAGCACTGTCGATGGAAAGAGATCCTTTCTCAGCAAAGAATCAGACACTTTAAGATCTTACAGAGTATATATTTCGTCTACGATGTAGGCATCATCAGCTCTTATTCAAATAGAATCTTACTAAGCGAAGAGAAGTTCACAAAAAGAACTAATCCATTGGTTTGTTCCAAAGTTTGTTAAAATCAACTAAAAAAGCTTATTTATTTTTAAACATTGCACAAAGGACTTGTGCAGATTTTTTTCCAGTCACTTTTTTCAAAATTTCAAGTGACCCTGCTATTGTCAAGATTGATATAAAAATTACAAACGATGTCAAGACGCACTAAACAGCAACCCTAAACCTGAACTTTTAAACCCTAAATCCGAACTCAATTTTTGCGTGTGGTACTTGTCAAGTGACTACTTCAACCAATCGGGGTTGGCGAAAGGCAAAAAAGGCCCAGTGTATTGTTTGCCTCATGAGACAAAATAGAAACTTCCAAAGAAATACCTGGGCAAGAAATTCAAGTTAACTTATACTCAGTGGCGTATCTAGGGTATGGCAGGCATGGCACGTGCCATGGGCGCCATTTTGACGAGGTCGCAAAAATTGTATGGCAAAAATTAAAGTGTGTGACTTACACTTTCGTGAACCTCTGTCTTGCGGCCCATGCGACCATTCAACAACAAAGAAGCATCAACACAGTGCCCTCATGCATTACAGGGCGAGTTGTGCCAGCACCATCAATTAGCGTATCATGACAAAACTGTGGTATTGTGACACAACACGACGGTCAGACATTGTGATAGACCAGGGGTTCTTCCCTGGGGGGGAGGGCGCTTCCTCAGGCGGCGTCAATTAATTTCAAGGGAGGCGCGAGTTGTTGCACGTTCTACAACATGGAAAGTTTAACAAAAAAGTGTTCCGTTCAATTTACTTATTTACAGTGAGAGGGCTTGAAACAAAGGACAATTATTAAGAGAAGGGTGGCAAAGAAAAGGTTAAGATCCACTGTGATGGACGAAGAACGCTTGCTTGCCAAATCTACAAGACCTAGTCCTTCTCACTCTATAAAAAGGGTGAGCAAGCCCGTGTTGCTGCGTTTCAGGCAAGAGGATATTAGTCAGAAAGTCTTCAATAGTGGGGCTTTACATTTGTGCAGGGGGCTTGACATTCTGAAATTTGAACAAAACTGTTTTATAATGCTTCATATTTCAATTTGGGGGGATTAGAGCTTTGCTTGGGGGGTCAAAGCCCCCACCGTGGCGACGGGACTGAGTCAGAATCTGAGTTTACGTAAATAAATGCTGTTAAGCTCCTCTCAAGAGCTGCGGCCCACTCGGATTTTACGAAATTTCTTCGATGGCCACTTGTGTCTGATAATAAATGAAACACAGTGACTCGGGGGGAAAGACTAAGGAAGAGAACCTTACTTAGTCCTCGAAACATCAGCACTTAGTATACCTCCTGTACCAGCTGGGCAAAAAATGTTAACTCATCAAAGAGATTTGTTAGCAGTGTTTAGAGCAGTGGTTCTTAATCTAGGTTCGACGGAGTCGTTTCAGGGTTCGACGAAAGTCATCTGATTTCAGTAGCCCATTTTTACTTTCTGTTATATTGGGCAAAATGGGGTTCGACAAAAGCTTGGAAAACTACGTAAGGGTTCGGCGTGTTTGTAAAAGGTTAAGAACCACTGGTTTAGAGCAACCCTTTTCTTTCCAAATTTGGCTTTCTGTTCGATGTCCAAAGCCTTTGTAACTATCATCGTCATGACTGTGAGAAACTAAAATCTATATGTGAGAAATCAGGAGCTTCGTACCGGTCAGATGTAGAAGGCAAGCAATTATATTATTTACAAATAGATTCTAGATTGCAAAATGCTAGTACAGTATTACTTTGTGCAACTTAAAATTATCGCGTGCTGAAGACTTCCTGACATTCATAGTTAAATATGGTGTTGAAAGCGTCTTTCCAAATTGCTTTGCAGATAAGGCTGACCATGGCAGTAGGTCAGTCTAGTGCAAGCAGAGAGAAACTGATTCTTTCATACCTCCGAGACTCAATGAGTCAGGACAGATTGTGTGGCTGACCTTCACCTTGCTTAGAAGAGTATAGAAAGGGGCGAAACAGAGAAAGGTGTCTTTGATGAAATCATAGACGACTTTGTTTCGGTAAAGGCACGTAAAGTGTTGTTTTTATTAGCATGTTATAGTAGTTAGACAAAAAAGGCGGGATATACTGATGTTTTATAATGGAATCGTGTCTTTCGACCACAAGTAATACATGTTTTGGATTATTACTGTACCACCCAAATGACATATGTTCCATAAACAAATTATTGTTTGCAGTTGCATTATATTGGGGGATTTTTTTGTAATATTTACAATTTGTCAGCCAATAATATGTATAAATTATGATAACGTTATTAATAGACTGTTTTCATATACTTTATAATTTACATAAAATGAGTACAGAAGACTGTTATGGTCCTTATGAATAATCTATATTTTATATGCTGAAATGTTTAATACAAAAATACATCTTTTTCGTTTCAAAACATTTAGTTTTTTGGTTGATCTTTCGCAAAACTTGTGCCTATATCTAGTATTCTAAATAAAGGTAAGCACTATTAGCAGAAGGGGCAGTGAGAAGCTCTGTTATGAGGTGTAAACTATCAAACCAGAGAAATCACACGTAGGCTACAGTATACGGCAGAATCGAATTATTGGCACTGAGATACAACTTTGATGGGTCAAGAAACGGGACTGTAACAATGAAAGTCACAACAATTCCTTAACTTTGATGACATGATACATAAGAAAGCAGGCTTGTACCTTGTAAAGAGAGCAGTCTTGTGCCTTGGGGTTGGTTGACTGGATGACCGCCATGGTCCTTCACCTTAATAATCCTATGTGACTGTCAATGACACAGTGCCACTCTATGTTCACATTGATCAACTATTACGCCGTTATATTTTCATTTGCTCCAATGTTCGTTGACAGTTGATTTACTTATTGCGCGATGGCGTATTGTATAGCTTCTGTTTATTAGCCGAGTCATATGAAACAATTAACCATTCAATCAATCAATCATGTCACTGGATAGCCTAGATGTCAAAGCTCCGAACTACACTATATGTAGGCTACAATTTCGACGGATGTGAGAAACACCACTGAACCAAACTTACAGATCAATTGCAGTAATCTAGTCCTGAAACAGAACTGAAAGTTGCGAAGAATATCAAAACAAGGTTATCAAATCCAATCCAAATCCGGTTAAGCAGATTTTGTAAAATCTAATCCAAATCCATGTTCATCTCTACCGGACTATAATGAATTTTTTTGGATTTGGATTGGAACCGGGCTGTAAATCGCTTCAAAAATTTAGGATCATGACCAGTTTTGGACTGAGGTACTAAAAAAGATTGCGGTATTTTTCCATATTTTAGAGTTTGTTTGGGTGTGCATTTTGCAGTTTTTAAATTTTTTAGACTGGTTGGACTTGGACTGAGTTCAAAAACTTCAGGACTGGATCTGGATTGTAAAATATCACAGTCCGCCTATCTCTGCTCTCAGAGATGATCAATGGACTGGAATTGGGTTGGAGTGGACCCGGATTGTAACGAACTTTCTTGGAATTGGACGAATTTAACTGTGAAACGCTACAAAATTTAGGATCAGCGCTGGATTGGGGCTGAGTTGATCGGAAAGAATTGGGGCATTTTATTGTTGAAAAGTCGTATTTTGCTACATTTTTGGACTTGGACGTTGCCTTTAAAATTTTTTTGGACTGTGGTTGGACTTGCACTCAGTTTTAAAAATCTGGACTGAATTTGAAAGGTGAAATATGACTTTCCACTCATCTCTATTTTCAGGTGAACGGTTTTATGCCTGGGAGATCCCCTTTTGCAAGAGTTCGCTTTCGTTTGCGGTGCAAGCCTACTAGCTTAGCGGTTGAATGGAGCAGCAAATCACACATTGTAATCGAACGTTACCCTTACATTGATGACCAGGATTTGTGACACCAGACGGTTGTGTTGTAATAGATAGGTTGTTTGCCATTAAAGCCATACTAGTGATTCTTGCAGCTGTGGCTTACGCAACATTCATTTACATACTCGTAGCAATATAATTTTATATATGTGGAAAGTTAAAGTTTAGTTTCAGTTTGTTTAGCTTCGAAACAATAAAATGCCAGCTATACGAGACAGTTGTGTATTCCATAACAAACAAAAAGACACAAAAATGCATGTATTATAAAATTCGTTGCAATTATGGCATAGTAGTCTGTGGGCAATCAAAACTATAGTAAAAGTAAGGTGTGTGGGTGTGCACAGCAAACAACCATGACTATGAGACATGAAAATACATGATGATATACATAACTATAACATACAACAAATCCAAAAAAACAAATGCAACATTGAAACTGGAAATACAGTGCAAATCAACCACATACACAACTGCAATGTGTGTCGGGCTGTATAATGTTACGTATGTCATGGGTATTTGTATGAATAGTTTTTATTTTCAGATTTATTCATTTATCTCACTTGATAATGAATATCTGTTATCCAAGTATCTTTAACTATCCATGTATCTTTAATATTTTATGTTCTTAAATGTTTTGTAATCTATTGCAATATTTAAAACCTTTGAGTTTGACTGGAGTGGCTGATATGATTACCACCCTTGTCTTTCCATCTTTGTCTGGGTGTACTATATCGCTTGTAGGCTATATGTCCAATTTACTATGGTGTAACTTCATCATAGCCCATGAGTAATTGTATTACTTTTCATAGTCTTTTTATTAAAAACTATTCATTGCCTTGTATCATGTGCTTCCATTATAATATCATGGTTGCTGCATGGCTTACCACTCATCTTTTTTGTGTATTGTGGCTGATTTCATTTGTTTTCTGTTGTTTTCAGTGCATGAACTTTTTTGGGTTTGTGGGTTTGTTTCTGATTTGTATGGTGTGTTTACTAATATATTTTCATGTTGCATCTTTTTTTACTGTTCATACCCACATATCTCATTTTTACTGCCCTTGTTATTGCCCATGGATAACTATGCCATAATAACAACAATTTCTCTATTGCTTGTAGTTCTCGATTTTTGTTCATTTTAGGTTATGCTACCTACATTTCAGTGTTTAATTCATTTAAGCTATATTAGCTCATTAAATGTTTACTACAGTAGTGTATCCCAGATCAGTATGTAGTGTCCTCATAGGGGTAGGCATGTTAAAATTAGGTGTTTATTGAGTTCTAAATTTGGTGGGTGTTTATGGTGGACTGCATTGTCACTGAATGAAAAAACAAAACTTTTGGCAATTGAGTTGCCTAGATATGAAGTTTATGAATGGAATATTGATGTTTGAAAAAAAAGATTTTTGAGTTGTTTCATATAAACTTTTGTCCACCCATTATGGATGAAAAAACACTGATTGTTTGGTACGTATTTTATAAAACTGTGAGTGGTAAATTTTTGTTGTTATGATTATATTACATTCCTGGTTTCATTGTTCAACAGTTAGGATGCTTTTTTGCACACTTGCCTGGTTCTCTGCATTTTAATTATGGTATTATGCTATTTCTCTTCCTTTATTGTTGTGTCCAGCAAGTTTTTACCTAGTGGGATAGTTTCTTTTTGCTAAGTGGCTTATTAAGATGTATTGCTTGTAGCATTTGTACAGTTTTCTGCATATGACTCATTCTAAGTTGTTTTCCTTTTAATAGAAACTTTTCACCCTAATAAAGGCAGGTAGCTTCCTGCTGCTAAAGTTCAAATGAAATTAAAATATGTTTGAAGTCTACGAAATAATTTTTTCTCTGTTATTGGCTCTTTGTTCACATTGGCTATTATACAATAAATAATGAAGTAAACCTGCAGGATTTGAAATGCTTTTCAAACCTGCATACTCCTTTGAAAAAGGCATTGCTTGTTCAGAAAGTACCTTTTCAAACATTTTGTGATCTAATGATTAGTTGAAATGTTTGGTAATCAATTAACATACATTTTAGTTTAGAAACTCAATTGAAACCAAGTTATCTGCTGTCTGCAATGTAGGTTAAGTTTTGGTTTTAGTTAGAGGATGCTAGACCAGTTTTTTTTAAGGAAAATGTTAGGTACCTGGCATGGACCTGTAGGGTCATGATTTCTCTGATTCTAGGGACCCGGTTTTCTCTGATTCTTGGGAGCTGATGATAATTTTCTTTTATTTTAGGGACCCGATTTTCAATTCTTGGGACCCGAATCAGGTCCCTAAAACGCCTTTAAAAAACCTGTGCTAGACTATTGCATGCTTTAGCTTTGAAGTTAGCTTTCGAGGAATCAGCAGACTGAGCTCTGCTTTCTTCACTTTGCGATAATTCAGACTTGTACACATCTGCATGCAAGTGACCAGTTTCCACAAAAGTGACAAAGCTGAATCAATCAGCAGATACATCAAGAAATTGCTGATTAATTCTGGTGACATAATGTCATTTCTGTGATAACGTCATGAATGCACACAAACTGCAAAATATGAAGAAAAAAAGTGTTTTTTGTCTTGGTTTGCAACAGTTGAAACAGTCAACTCAGGATCTTACTTGTTAAGAACAGTGATAGTTTTGATCCAGTGTCTTTCCACTGTGTATCTCTGTCTAAGCACTCATAGATCAAACGTTTTAGACCAGGGATTGGCAAATATTTTCTATGGAGGGCCACATTGAAAACTCTATTGTATCTGGGGGCCACGTATATTACATTTGTCTACTTCAGTTACAATTTCTGTTTCAAAAAATGAATTAATGATATTACTATAAAAACTTTGTATTGCTTTATCTCACATTGTCACTGTAGTTCACATAGATGGAATAAAATCTTGAGAATTCTAATCTAATCAATAAAATTGCTTTAACATGGACTCAAAAAATGTACTATCTGTGTATGTTTGGTTTCCTTGCGGGCTGCACAAAATGCCCTTGCGGGCCACATGCGTTCTGCGGGCTATAGTTTGCCCACCCCTGTTTTAGACCAATGTAAGAACTGGCAACCTGCATCTCCAGAAAAGCATGTAGGTCTTTTGTATGTCTTTTGTGGCTCCTTGTGTTTGTTACTTAAGAAAATAAGGACCGAGTAGTTTTGTTGTGACATACCCTATTGGCGAATAACGTTATGTCAGCTGCTAACAACATTTCAGGTTCAATGATCTTGGCATCCTCAGTAGTGTATTTCTTCGAGCGGAAAGCTAGCAATGTACATTTAGGAAGGAGGAGGACTCACATAGATGAGGCGAGTCCAGCCTAGCTGCGGCTGCCGACAGTGTTGAGGTTTCGCGTAAGGTATTGTCAAAGCTTCTTCAGGACATTCATCATGAAATTTACAGACGAATGCAGTTTCAGAAACTCCTGGCCGACAATCACATCCGAGCAAAGGTTCTTCATAACACTAAAGGTCGAGGTTGGATAAGTTCGATCTTGCAGAAAGAGTGTAGCTACAAAAGTGACACAGGTGGGAACTGTTATTTCGATGGATGCCATACCAATCGAATTGGGCAGATCCGGTAATAGGTAAGCGCAATTTCTTGCAGACATTCAAGTCGACGATATTCTAGGAAGCCCCAGAGTTTGTTACAGGGGTGGCCAACCAGTCCTAGACCAAGAGTTGCACTTCTTACTGTGTTACCGCAAAGAGCCACATCCTACACATGGGCACACATGATCATCACTCTATCTTTTCCTCACACAGATACCTTTGCTCGGCTAGATTTATTGTAAATATCGCACACCAACAGAACGCAATGCGTGTGTAACTTGCATCTCGTGTGTAAGTCGCACCCCACCTTTCGAGGTGAACAACTGGTACAAAAGTTTGCGACTTGAACATGAATAAATACGGTTTACGGTATTTATGTTAGAGCCGCATGAAACCGGGCACAGTGGCGGTTCTAAAGAGTGGCCTGGGTGGGCCATGTCTCTCAGATTTTTGGCTGGCCCCCTGCTTGGCTCCCCCAGTTTTGTGCTCAATTTCATGTTCAAGTCCGTTTGATTCATATAAACAAAATGAATTATTTTCAGCCAGGCCACTCTTTCAGCCAACAAAATGGTAAAAATTTGAAGACTTCCTGGCAACGGTTCTGACGATTTTCACAAGCCTGTATTAGGTTTGATAGGATTAATCATAGCAAGTCAATCTTCATTACAGCGGAAAATCACCATGCAGGAGAGACTTATTTTGGAACCCCCTACTTTTTGCCTTGGCCCCGCAATGTCTCCCTCCCAGTTTTTTCATTTTGGAATCGCCACTGACCGGGCAAAGAGCCGCATGCGGCTCGCGAGCCGCGGGTTGGCCACCCCTTGTTTATCAGTACATGGTACGGTCAATCATTTAATAATTCGTCGGCCACAGCAGGTCTAAGGTTTAAAGGAGCGCTGGCAAGATACGGTTTTTCTATTGAGGAGTACGAAACAGCAGCTTTGAAGAGTGCAGATCCTGTTCGCGTTCGCGATCAGTGGCGGATTTAAGGGGCGCTGACCGGGCTACAGCCAGGGGCCCCCAACATTTAGGGTTCCCCAATCCCTAAGTCGGAAAAAAGAGTAATATGTGAACAACACACAATACGCTGTAAAAGATACCATCACGAATTGGAACTAATACGTAGGCGCTCTGTGCTCTCTGATTGGAATTGCTTTGTTGACATAAAAATACTGTAGTTGATTCTTTGGCGTGTGGCCTGGCCGACATTCACTAACAAGTTAGTATTCCAGTATACTAACTTGTTAGTATAGTATACTAACTTGTTAGCGTTTCTCATGATTTTTTTCTGAGTGTTGGCTAGTGGGCACCTCACAGTGATCAGTGGGCTTCTTTCAGTTAAGTTTTGCCCCCTGGCTCAAACTTGTATTTACGGAACTGTGTTTGTTGTCTGCACAAACATCCCAGTCAACAATTAGCGTGATTTTTCTTGTTTCGGACCTTAACCCTTACAGATTGGTAATTTCGTATGTTGCATTCATTGATTCATTCATATCGTATATTGTCTGAAATTATACTTACCTGAAACCACGCAAATGGGTTTTGTTTTTTTCTGAGAATGTTTCAAGATAAATGTAATCGCGATTGTAATCGTGATTAATTTCAAATGTAATCGCAATCGAATACATTGTTATTTTGTTTATTCGTAATCGTAATCGAGCATGTGGCAAGCAATCGTAATCGATTACATTTGTGATGTAATCGCCCCATGTCTGGTGTATATGCCACGTATATATCCTCGTGTAATTTCAGGTATTTGTGTGTTCTATGTTACTGGGATGCATGTTCGAAGTCTAGCGCGTTGTGTGTAGGAGTGAAGACCTTACATAATGCACAATGTCATCTGGTAGTTTAATACCAATTCTGTTACTGTTTACTTACAAGATGCAAGTTGAGACATTTTGGTACATGCTACTTTTATGTGAATCGCCATTATTTGGTACAATTCTTGATAATTGACTTAAAACAGAATAAGCGCAATAATAAAAAGAAAAGTTTGCAGATATCGAGTTACTTAAAACGTTTACTGATAACAAGAATTAAACCGTATCAAGCACGTCTTGGTTGTGCTTACATTTCGTTCAAGTAACTCTAAGCTTGCTCACGTTAAACTCAGTGACTCGATCGATTTTCGACTTAAAGTCGTAAGATCTGCTTTTAGCTAAGAGTTTTGGTGAGTGCCATTTTATATTCTAAGCCAGTGGTTCTTAACCTTTCTACCCACTCTTACCCGCTGAGCTTTCGTTAAATTTTCTCGTACCCCTTGTCTGAAATCAAATAGTAATTGATACTAAGTTGTAGAAAATTAGCATAGTTGCCTGATCACATGAGACAAATACAGCTTGAAAGTTTATTAGTGAAGGCAGTGATCTTTTCCCTAGCTTTGATCATGTTCATTGCCGTTCCCTGGATGGAGGTGTTAAGTCGTTGAGGTGGCTGAATATATCTGAAAGGTAGCCTATGCCAGA
>Ga0210059_1006570_pt1 | contig 18615 bp, 13 predicted proteins | sample Ectturendosymbi2_FD_188042 | JGI IMG/M metagenome (GOLD analysis project Ga0210059, IMG submission 188042) | Ecteinascidia turbinata endosymbiont from Florida, USA - Sample 2 (SPAdes) (version 2) | ecosystem: Host-associated > Tunicates > Ascidians > Unclassified | place: Key West, Florida... | reverse complement strand
AAGAATGGCTAAACGTCACACCCAAACCCTAATTGATGTTTTCTGTAGGCCTTTGTATTTGAAAACTGTAGGCAAAGCGAGTTTTCAAAACTTGCTTTCAGTCATGTCATTTATCTTTTCGTTGTACTTTTGAAATTTTACTTAATTGTGTACTTAGATCAGTCATGCTTGGGTGAGCACACACCAATCGGGGTGGTTAAATCACAAGCCCAACATAGCAAAGTTGTTAATTTTCACACCCTTCTAACATATTATTTGGAAACGGGACGCCAACACCACTATGTTTTCCTAAAAATACAAGGCTTCACAAACAATGTGGTGGTTTTCATACATGAATTGGTTAGGTGCGCAATGCATGAGTGATTAGGGAAGCTTAACATACAAAATTCAGATTTTGACAGTGAAAACTTTATTTTACAAGAATGAAACCATCATTTTTTAGATCAGCACCCCAGAAAACATGGGATTAAAAAAAAAATCACCAGTTTATCTTAAGGGGGAGGCTGTACAGAGCAGAAATCACTCAAGCGTGACCATAAAATTCAAATTTATTAAAAAATTGAAACGTCTGCCATTCGGTAACTGCTTGACCGATTTCGTTCAATTTTTTTTGTTGGTTGTTATTTTTGAAGCTCTTTCAAATGAGCCCACTTTTATCATATTTTATGAGGGTGGGTGAACAAGGGTGTTCAATTAAGCATGGAATGACCCTAGTGCAATCGGCGGAGGAGCTATGGCGTTGGTAAGGCAACCGAAAACTGCTGTATTGTAGGCTGAAATCGAAGTACGAATATATCGTACGCCATCTCTCAAAGTGTTATAAACATAAGCTTTTCTGTACTTGCCTGGCATAGACACTATCAGGATGAGGTAGGTGCCCTACAGCATACTCTTATTCCCATAATTAATACAGTAACAGCATGTATATAAATGAAATTCCCTAATTATATAAATCGTTTTTGCCCAGACTTTCAAGTAAGTCAGTTGCTCATCTACTCTCACAAATGAAAACATGAAGTTTTAACAGTTTGTTGATTTTATATATATTTAACACGTTGGCTGCCTTGGTACAATATGTTTGTACTTTGAAATCAGCCTAAAGTCAAGCAGTTTCACTTGTCTCAGCAGTGGCATAGCTCCTCGGCTGATTGTGCTAGAAAGCTGTTCAAACCTTCAAAATATTTGGCAAGTCTTTGAGTCTGCAATGAAAAAAATTTCGATTTGGGTTTCAGGTTTTTTGTGAGTTATGTCATAAGTGGGATAGGTTTTGGCCAATTTGGTTCATGTTATCTGGCCTAGGGCCCAACTGCTAGATGGAAGTATTTCGCTGAAGTTTTCATTGGAAACTAGGTTAGAATCTGAGTCTTGTGAGCCTTTGATGGACTTTCTAGCATTTCTGTTTCAAAAGTAATGATCTAAAATAAATGAACAAATTAGTAAATTATCTAATTATGGGATTAATCAATTATTTTGTTTATTTTAGATCATAACTTTGAACCCAAAACCCTAGCAAGTCATCCAAAGTATGAAATGATTCAGATTTTAGCCTAGTTTCCAATAAAAACTTGAGTGAAATACTACCATCTAGCAGTATGGGCTCAGGGTCAGATGAATTGTTCAAAGAGGCCTAAAAGTTCTCCACTTGTCATGTCACTCACAAAAAATCCAGAACCCAGAACCAAAAAATTTGTTTTAATTGCAGACTCAAAGACTTTCCAAGTCATTTGAGGGTTTGAACAGCTCCCTAGTGCATTTGGCACAAGAATTATGCCTGTGCAAAGCATGTGCAAACAACTTTATTTTTGTGCGAACCGCTTGAATTAACCCAGTAGCGAAGGTGTTAATGTGTTTTTTATAACATAATGAACTTTTATTCATGCACTCAATAACAAAGATTATATATAATTTCATTAATATTGTTTAACACTTTTACAGCTGCCTGGTTTCGGCGATTTTCGCAAAAAAAGCAGCAGTTTTCAGTTGCCTTACCAACGCCCTAGCTCCTCCGCCCATTGCGCTAGAGAGCTGTTCAACGGCTCAAACAGATCGGCCAGTCTAGTAGATTGCATTGAAAAAAAATTTTTTGCTTGGGGGGTGCGGTTTTTTTGTGAGTGACGTCATAAGTGGAGGACTTTTTGGCCACCTTGGCCCACTTTGCCTGGCCCTGGGCGCCAACCGTTTGGTGGTAGTATTTCGCTGAAGTTTTTACTGGAAACTAGGCTGCAATCCGAGTCTTTTAATACTTTGGATGACCTGCTGGGGTTTCGGGTTCAAAAGTTATAATGTAAGTTAGTAAAAATATTTGACTAATTAGCTAATTAATTAATTTGTTTATTTTAAATCATAAGTTTTGAACCAGAAATGCTAGAAAGTCGATCAAAGGCTCAAAAGACTCGGACTCGAACCTAGTTTCCAAGAAAACTTCAGCGAAACACTTTGGCCTAGCGATTGGGCCCTAGGAGGTAACATGAGCCAAAATGACCCTAAAACTACTTCACTTATGACGTCAGTCACAAAAAATCCGCACCTCCCAACCAAAAATTTTTTTTCGAGTGCAATCTACTAGACTGGCCGATCCGTTTGAGCCCTTAAACAGCTCTCTAGCGCAATTGGCGGAGGAGCTCTGGTGTTGGTAAGGCAACCGAAAACTGCTGTTTTTTAGGCCGAAATCCAAGTACAAATATACCGTAGGCCGTCTCTCAACGTGTTAAATGTCCCAAATTTTTTGTGATTTTGCTGGAATTTTCAATGTATCAAAACTTTTGGGGTGTGCTTGCACCCTCATCTTCTGCACCACTGATTGGTATAAAAGCTGTGACTTCCAAATTGATATATGAAGCTATTTGGTATTAAATCGTCATGTCCTTTGTTTGCAGAAGAAAATGAAGTCTTAGCGCAGTTGTTACCAGATGGGTTCCATGTAGCAATATTCAACATTACCAGGTGGTTTTGGTGGGAAATTCAAATCAACAAAAGGTGGATAATGCCAGGCCTTCTCCACCTGTAGGCTAAAGTGGATGAAATGCTACCAGTTTTGACACCTGTGTAGTGTACACTAATGAATTGCCAACATGTCAAAGCATTTCCAAAACAGTTAAGGCTATACACCACTGCAACAAGCCTGGACCTACTGCTACCATCCTTTTGAAGAAAGTTCGCTGCAATGGAAACATTTTTGATACTATATAAAGAGCTAATGCTGGCATCAAACAAATAAACTTAATGGACATGTCTGCATGTACCTAGATAAATGTTTGCAATGAAATCCTTCCTGCTTAGCATTTGGCAACATATCAAAGCGCTTCTTATGCACAAAATCACAGTCACTGCTGCAGGATGCTGTTCACCCTTAGGCAGACAAACTCAAAGGAACCATGTTTTCAAACAACCTATGAACCACACCGACTTTGAAATCTCATTCCAAAACCTAGTATTTTTCTAACACAGTCTAGAAACGTAATTTTAAGTCGTTTCCATGCAAAAACATTAGAATCAGTGACTCAAAATCAAAATTTTGGGTGAAAAGGTACATTTACACCCACTGAGAACCGGTGCAAGGTTTTTCGAATGTAGATTTACATACAGTGATCGTGAAATTGTTAAGCACTCCTAAATAATCATCTGACACATGCACATAATTGACAAAATGTTGAATTAGCAATATGCATTATGAAATCAGTACATCACAATAAATAAGCACATTGAAAATAATCATTTAAATAATCAACCTATTTGCTTGTTATAAGGATTCAGGATGGTTTACTGGTTTCACTCCAAAAACACAAATTGATTAATTTGCATTTTTTTGGCCACAACTTTCCAACCACTACCCCTAGAAGTCCAATCAAGGGTTCTAAAGATATGGATGTTCACCTAGTTTTTTTAAAGATAAAACAAAGAAATTGCTCCTTGAATTTTTTCTGAGGCCCCTATGACGTCATCTAAAAAAGCCTTAACCTATCCCAGTTGTGTCATGCCCCCAAAAAAGTTCAAACTCCAAACTTCCTAATTAAAAAAATCAAAACTACAAGACATTCCCCATTAAAGGCTTCAACTCTCTAGCTCCGTTGACTGGCATGTTATGGGCAGAACATGTACTTGCCAAAATTGGGCTTATGCAGAACTTGAATTAGGCTTGTATGGGACTTAACACCTTTGGTGCTGGTGTACGACATACTCGTACTTTGAAATCACACATTGAGCACGTGTTTTGCACTATTTTCCCACCACTTTGCATCTCCACAACTCGCCAGATGATTGTGCTAGAGAGCTGTTCAAATGCTCAAAAGATGCGACAAGTCTTCGAGTCTGCAATGAAAACAAATTTTTTTCGTTTTCTGTTTTTTTGTGAGTGATGTCATAAGTGGGGTAGGTTTTTGACCATTTTGGCTCAGGTGACCTGGCCATGGGCCAACCACAGGAGAGAGGTATTTTGTTGAAGTTTTTATTAGATACTAAGCCAGAATTGGAGTTTTTTGAGCCTTTGATGGCTTTCTAGCATTTCTGGTTCAAAAGCTATGTCCTAAAAACAACAAATTAATTCATTATCTAATTCAGTGGTAGGCAACCTACAGCCCACCAAGCAAAATAATACGGCCTGCAGCGCTTTTACAAAGTGTATAGCTGTATGGCCCACCTAGTGGTATTATATTTTATGAACTTGCCCTCCTGGCAACTTCTTGTATCGCATACTTAGGAGCTACAGTACTTATGAAAAACTGCACTGTGCTGTAAATGTAACCTACTGGATGTCGTATTTTGGGTTTTCGTCATTAACTGTGAAAATCAGGAGTTAATATTATAGTTAAACTCCATATATTTCCAAGTTTCATCAATATCACGAACATCAAAAGGAACAGAATTAATTGTTGGTGGAAAATTAGTACGGCTTGCTATACCTTGCTGAGCTTGTTTTTGGCCCGCAACTAGGGAAAGGTTGCCGACCCCTGATCTAATCAGTCTAAGATGTACTCTACAAAATATTATGTGAGCATTGTGGCCTCAAATACATCAGTGATAAAAAACAGAGCCTAATCATTCACTTAAGGATGAGGTCACTGCACCATGGCACATGAGGTTAGTTTTTCCAGCCTGCCTTACTGTTTCAGAAACAGGTAAATACAAAAGTATGGTCTACTACCATTTTTTTGACTGTACTAGATTGGATTTTTGGAAAAAACAGACTGGGTCTGAAAAAAAAAAGATATTGTGCTGAATGCTAGATGGACTGTCTTTTCTTTTGACTGAGTTTCATTGAGCTTGTATTCACTGTATTGTATTGTGGAGTGTAGGTGTCCAGCCCACAATCTTCAATTCTCAGTTTTACCTCGCCCCTTGCGAAAATAGTTTCGTGATGTCTATTGTCTAGACCAGGGGTGGGCAAACATTTTCTACAGAGGGCCACATTGAAGATTTTATTGCTACTGAGGGCCGCATGCTCGTATTACATATATTACATCTATAATCGCTTTGAAAACTTTAAAATAGTTTTACATGAGCTGCCACAAAATGAAGGTAACAATAGTCACTTCCAGTTGAGTACAAATGGGGTTTCCCATGAAACGTGTGGAAAAAAACTTGATAATTCTAATCTAATCGATAAAATTACTTAAATATGTACTATCTATGTACGTGTGACTGCCGTGTGGGCCGCATGTGGCCCGCGGGTTGTAGTTTGCCCACCTCTGGTCTCAACTAAGGGAACACCATAAATACTGCCTAAAAACCCAGAAAATACAGGGTTAACAAAATATGCAGTCCAAAGTGACCGTATTGTCAGTTGGGAATACGTCTGTGTACTACTTCATGAAAACAGTTATTAGAAACATATCTTTCTGGACCTTTGCTATATCATTTTAAACATGCACGCCAGGAACAATGCAATCAAAGTAGTGAGTATTCTTAAATGGTAGTGGGCTTAGACACAATTTTTCTTATGCGTTTCTAAGCATAAGCCAAAACCTTTTGCGTTTGTCACTTTCATTTGTTTTCTTTGATTGTACAAATTAAAGTTCAGTATTAGAAATTTAGTTGTTGCATGAATGTTTTATGGATTGTATAAGCGTTTCATGATTGATGGTTATATAAATACTGATTTTATGGAAAACAATACTTTTTCTAGGTTAAAGAATACGAATCCGATGAGTTGATGTGTGTTTTCGATGATAGACTGGGGAATCTGGGAGCTGGAGTGCATACAGTGGTTCGTTTGGCTAGTGTCAATAGGGAACAGTGGGTAACTGTCAAATGCTTTCCTGTGACTGGTGGAAATCGGAGCAAACTATCTCTTCAGAAAAAGTAAGTTTCATTGCACCCATAACTTCTTGATGTGTAAATCTTGTAGATGGCAGACAAATAATTTGTTATGGTCTGCCGTCACATCGTGTACCATAAATTCGGTGAAACAATTTTAAACCTATTTGTAGAGATTGTGTTGTTTGTTCAGTGGCTTTTTCAGTTTATTTTCATAAGTAGACATGCTATGTTTGAATTGCTCAATCAGAGTGGGTTTCAATTAGATTTGTAACATTCTTTGAAAAAGTTGTTTTTATAATAAACTAATTTTAGATTTGTGCCAACTGATAACGATACCATTGAGATGTTAGTTATTGCTTCCTCTGGAAAACATATGGTGTATTTTGCTAAGTCACACTGTGTTGTCAATGTAGGATAAAACGCGAAGCTGAACTGCTGCTTCAAGACCCCACTCATGTTGGGATGACGTTAGGCTGGGCAAAATGGCCGCGTTCCATGGGAGTGGTGATGGAGTATTCGCAGTGCGGCAGTCTGCAGCAGCTGATTGACAACGACGCCATCAGACTGCCGGCCAAAGTGATCCTTCACTTCGCCTATGAAATTTCGTGCGGCCTGTCCTTCATCCACACCCTCGTCGGCAAGAAGCAGTTCGTTCACGGAGATCTGAAATTGGAAAACGTGGTCCTGACCGACGACATGCATTGCAAGGTCATCGACTGCAAGACAGCCGAGGTGGTTTCCCTGACCGGCGCCACCACGATGACCTCCGACGGAGTCCGACCTATAGTTTCCACACTAGTGTATACCTGTCCGGAAAAGCTCAGGCACCCCAACATGGAATCGAAGAAAGACCAAGACGTCTACGGCCTTGCCATGATCATTTACATGCTTCTGACCCGTCAGCCCTTGTATGGCACCCACGAAGAGGAGAACCGTTTCGTGGATCATATTCTCAAAGGCAAACGGCCAACGACTTTACCAATCGTTGAAATGCAAAGAGTGGCGAGCGGAGAGGAAGCCGGTGTAATCCAGTACCTCGAGTCGCTCATAAAAGAATGCTGGGTTCAGGAACCGTCGCAGCGGCCGATAATGAGCGACATACGCGATCGTTTGCGCCCGATTTGCGAGCGCAACTGGAGCGAAGTTGCGAGCAACCTTGAAGAGATCAAGCGCCTGCTGCCATTGCCCGATCTCAGGGGTAATCATCGCCTCATACCTCTTACGAACTTTTCTCCGTTGAGCGGAACGTTTCACTCAAGTACGTACCAATATTCTACCCGCGCCTTTTCTACTTTTTTCAGTTGCCTTTGTTCTCTGAAGCGTTGGTGGTGACGTGAATGAGTCCAGATAAAAAGTCGGTATTTGTTTTTCATTGCCCGCCGTTGCAATGTATGTTGCGCTGTATCATCCGCGAGCGGAAGCTTAACAAGCGATCGCGGCGTTGCAAGTTCTGGCCTTGCATTTCTTTTGCGCTCGTCTTCCCTTTTTTGCCATTCCGTGTTTGCAGTGCAAAGGTCACGAATACTCTCATTAACATTGTACAGGCGAGAGAAGCAGCGTCGTCGTGAACACCTACCACATGCCGAACGTTCGCCAGGCGGCCATTGACAGTGGCAACGTTACGTTCCATTGCACACACGAAGGTGAGCTTCGTTTTTTGTTTGTTTGTTCGTGACAAACGTAGCTCACCCTGACCGTACAGGTGATCTCACTAGCTTTTTCTTATTAAGCGGAACTTTTCTTTGAAGTTCGTACCAGTTCACTGGCGCTACTTCTTACTTTAGTTTATTACTTCCACTTTTGTAAGTGTTTCATAAGGCTGCAACTAGGGGGAGCAACAGGTCAATTGCCCCTTCAAAATTTTCAAAACATTTTGAAAGCGCAAAAAACTTCAAACTTCTAGTTGTTAGGTAAAATAAGCTGCAATCATCTTGCCCCCCCCCCGAAAATATCAGCTGATTGCGAGTGCGACCCTGTTCATGATAATTGGGAGTGAGTGCAGGAAAAACATCGATCACATCTGTTTTTTATTTGCCGCCGCGGCAACGTTCGTGTGCATAGGTGCAGGAGTAGCCAATTTTTTGGGGGTGCACGAGATATTTTCCCCAAATTTGTCCAGAAAACGTTTATGTGGCAAATTTTCTCCCTATGAATTTTTGAATTTCTGTAGCTGCTGGAATATTATGTTTGCCGTATTGCTATAGATTTGAAAATAGAAAATTTGGTACTTCAAATTTGATAACCCAACTGAAAAAAGTTAACTAGGCTGTGCAAGAACATTTTAAGAAACCAGCTGGCTCAGTATTCTTGGGCATTTCCAATCGCATTCCAGTAAGTTGCTGTCAACAAACATATCTCAAATTTAGCTGAGGTAGGCCTAAAGCTGCTTCCTACTTTGAATTCATATCATATATGTGGCGTTTATCATATTATTTATATTTCATGACCGCGCCGTTAGTCCTGCAACATCTGTTTAATTGCACATATAAGCAACATGCAACAAACTGTATGGAAAATCCAAACACTAGCTAAATTAAAAACAGAAGCTTTTCTGTACTTTCCTGGCATGGACTCTAGTGCACTGCAGTATACTCGATTTCCTCAGTGTTCAATTACTAAAGCACATAAATTAAATGCCTTTTTAGCCCAAACTTTCAAGTGAGTCAGTTGCTCACCAACTCTAACAAACCAAAACACGAAGTTGCTAGAAACAATTTGTTGATTTTATATATATTTAATGTATTTTCTGTGACACAACGAACTTTTAATTACACACTCAACAACAAGCACGATTTCATAAATACTGTTAAAAAATGTTGAAGCTTCTTGGGCCAAATTTTTTGAGGAATTTTGCGACAAATCAAAACTTCGGGAGTGCGCTTGCGCACTCCCAGCTCCTATGCTACTGTTCGTTATGCTGCATGTTTTTGTGCAAAAAGGTTTAACAATGACTGAACGAAGCGTTTCAAGTTCCTCGTACTTAACTTTCTGATCTTGTATTTCTTCACGTCGCTATCCCGATCTCCCATTCCTTTTGCCCGCCACCCCGATCTCGCATTCCTTTTGCTCACCACCCCGATCTCGCATTCCTTTTGCTCGCCACCCCGATCTCGCATTCCTTTTGCTCGCCACCCCGATCTCGCATCCCGTGCTTGTGAATTGTACTGCAAACATCTATTGCAGGTGAGCGAAACACCGTCGTCATGGACTGCACTATGTCAAATGTTCTTAATCGTACTGTTGATGGCAGTGGTGTTGCATTTCGGACCACTCCCACAGGTAAGCTTCCGTTTTGTTTGTTCGTGTCAAACGTTGCTTAGTAACCAGAAGGAACTTCCGAGTAGCCTTGAACAAGCGCCTGCCTGATTATCGAGCTGATCAGCCCCTCATACCTCTCACCAGTGTTTTTTGAGGTGTTTTGAGAAACCGTTCGGTCTCTCGAATTTTGCAACGGTCTCTCAAAATACAACAGGTCTCTCAAAATACACTAAAACCTCGATGTACGTCCATCTCAGTATTCAGATAACATAGTTGTGTTTGTGGTCTCTCAAAATGTCTTAGTGGCCACCAAATTTCAAACCTTAAAAAACTGCCTCCGCTATTTCTCCCTTCAGTGAAACGAAGTTCGTACCGATTCGTTGACACTGCTTTTTTAACTTTTGTTTAAAGTGGCTCTTTTCATGCGTCGTTATTCTCAACCAAGGCAAAGCAGTCGAATCAATCAGTAAATGTTTTAATAGGAAATCGATTTCACGCAGCACCACGTATTCTCAGTCTTCCAGTCTGGAATCAATTGCTTGCGGGTAAAATGGTGGAGGACTAAAGCAAGGGTAGAGAAAACAAGCAAAAATTCAAGACTAAAATGAACGAATCAAAGCGCAAGATGCGACAAGTAAAAACTGGGAAACACGCCGGCCTCAAATAATTATAATTGCTTTCACTGAAACAGAAAAATTATCTGACGCCAATTACAGAGCAACGAACCCATAATGTTGAAATCACGCCTCAACACATAGCGTTAGTAGGAATGCGTCAGCGGAATGGCAAACGTAAGGCTGATGCTCCAGCGAGAGCCTTTAAAATCGAAAGCTATTTTTTTTGAAGGGAGGTACTAAAACTGGTTAATAACCTACAAGTGCAGTGAAAAAGGTCAAACATGCGGGCAAAGTAGAATGGAGAAAAAGCACTGAACAACCCAAAGTGGTGCAATATTATTTCACCCAGGGTTCCCACGCGGTATTGAAAGTATTGAAAAAGTATTGAATTGTGAAATCGGTTTGAAGACCTTAAATGAGTATTGAATTTAGCCAAAATGTACATTTAGTATTGAAAAAGTATGGAAATTATTAAATTCAACCATTTTTTGTTCAAATTTTGTTCTTTACCGTTGACAGCCGTTCTGCAAATGTTTTTTGCATTGTGGTCCACGAGTAGAATTTTCGAAAAACGAAGCTGGTATTGAAGTCTTTTAATTTAGTATTGAAAAGGTATTGAAGAAGTGTGGAAAATGCTTTTTTTAATTTGTGGAAATCCTGTTCACACGAAGGTAAAACGAGGACATTTGTTATTTATTTTCCACCGATTTGCGCAGTCGTTTGATTGATAACTGATCGCATCGTTGCAAGTACCGGGCACGCCTTCTTGCCTTCTTCTTCACTCGCCTTCTCGATCTTGAATTCCTTTTTGTCGCCTTTTCGAACTTTGCCGTTTCGTGCCTTGTAGTGAAAGAGTCGCAAATACTGTTGTTGCAACCTCTCCGTTGGCGCTGCGTTGAATGTGTGATTCACCACGAACGGGATGTGCGCGAAGAACGACACCCATATATATATGTGGCGCAAACAAGCAATAACAGAGTGATCGCAGCGTGGAGTCTCTGCCGATGTGAACGATTGAACATAACGCCTAGCGTACGCGAAGAGTGGTCGCGGCGTGTGATCTCGATTGCTGCCACAGTGTGAAGCTTTGCGCACATGCCGCTCGGGCTTTACGATCGCAATACTGTCATTGGCATTGCGCAGGCCAGGGCAGCGTCGTCGTCAAGAACACCTACAACATATCGAATATTAGAGACTTGGCGATCGGCAACAATGACGTCATATTCAATTGCGGACCCGAAGGTGAGCATCAGTCTGTTAGTTTGTTCCTGAAACAAACTTTGCCGATTTTCAAGGTCACGTCACCTGTACCTGACCGTGTGCCGCCGTAACGTTTTGCGATTTCTTGACAGGTTTTAAATGTGATTCGACTCGGAAATTATTTTTAGAATTTCCGTTTTTAAGATGTCAAGCACGAAAACAAGTTTGGTTAACGCACGAGAATTTTTGTCGCAGGCGACGAAGAAAGACCTGGCACAAGCTCTTAGTCGGATGTTACAGCGAGAGGTAAACTCGAGTTTCGTTTTGAACCAGCTGCGTCACGATTGCTGACGAAATCCAGACCTTCATCCATCGCAGTTGGTAGCTGGTGTAGATAAATATTGCTCGTGGACTCTTATTTTGCCGCACTTCACTTTTTTCTGCTCGATGAGATCTTTGATCTGTTGCAAATCACGGCGTCGTGTGGTGTATATTTAACATGAATAAAAACCGAATTGTTCGTTTTTTGAACTCAAAAATGGGTCGAAATTATTTTGCGTGTATTGATGTCGTATTCTTTCGAGTTTTTTATTCTTGAGATTATTTTAAGTGTTTTAAGCCGCAATTGGTTGGTAAGCATCGTGTTAAACGGCTATTTTCCCTCTGTTTCTGTGGAACACACCGATTTTTTCCCGAAGATTTTGTCAGACCTGTGGTTCGAAAACGTATCCTCCATCCCAGTGCAATTCACATTGAAGCCGTTTCGGTAATGAAATGCACATTGGTTGACAGGTTGAAGGATCTGCATCGACGGCTGAGATACTTCGCTCTGAGCGACCCGTTTCCCGGTTCTGATCCAGCACGGAACAAGAAACGCAGTCAACCTCGACAGTGGGTCGACTGCTGAGCATTTTTGCATAAGTTTGTTTTTTTTTCTATGCTTTCATTGCGCAACTGATCAATGCGAACCAGAGCGACGACCGCTTATGAGTCGTCACTACGTCACAACCGGTCGTCGTCATCTGGTCGTATGTTCGCTTTTGTTTCCGCGTCTTCGTCAGCAACTGACGCGTCGCAATGATGCGGGCATCGCTCTGGTGTTGCAAAAATGTGGCTTGGCGGGGAGTCGAACCATCGGCCTGTCGGTCACGGTTCAGGGCCGCAGCGATGGGGAACCTATTTACTATTACGGGCCGCATGAATTGTGCGTTATCGCTTGCGGACCGCAAAAGTAATTAATTATATCTTATAAGTTTTACCTTTATCTTTCAAGGAAAAAAATGAGAGAAAACCATGAGGAGAGAGACATGTCTTAACTTATTGTCTAAGTATCTGCTGATCACGGAGTTCCTCTTTGACGCGCTTTCGTGTGCAGTCCATAGAAAATGTTCACACGGGCCGCATTTGATTTTAGATAATTTATGACAATCCTTTTCTTTCTTTTCGCTATTGTTGTATGCTGGTTTTGTCTTCGCGAGATAAAACACGCTATTTTGTTCAAGTAACCAAAATTTCCCGGGTGTGAGTTGATTGAGAAGCAAGTGTTTATTTTTCATGATGTGCGATCCGCTTCAAGTTTCATTTCATCGCATTGTTTTCAACCGACCGACGCAAAGGTTTCGCATTTGACTGTGACTGTGGTTTTTCCGTCGCGTGAAATGATTGATTTTGAATTTGATCTGAAACATTAGCATGATTTTGAATTTGATCTGAAACATTAGCGAGACTAAGCTTTGCCATCTTGCTTTTGCTAACTGCATCATCCTTACGGTCGATTAAGTGCCCACCTGCTTTGTGTTTTCCTTGCACCACTAAGATCCTTCAAGTCGTTCCCAAAGAGTCGTTGCGCGTTCGCGCGGCTGAACGCCTCCAAAATCTGAAACAAGCGCTTCGCTTCCACCGTGCGGCTCGAAGCACTGGGCGACTGTATGCAGTACAGTCGTCATCGTAACAAAATAGGCAGGCAGTCATTTAGGTTCGTTTGCGAGCGGGTGAAGTATCGCGTGGCTTTGTTTTTAACAAACTTGCAATTCCAAGCGTTGCGGCGTCATCTCCTCCGCGTCTGCGTCGTCATGACGCCGCTTCCAACAGCTGTGAAGGATACGCTGCGGATGCAACCAAGCATTTCGGTCGTTGAGTTCTACGCAAGGGCGTAACGAGCGGGGGGCAAGGGGGAACAATGCCTAGGGCGCCGGAAAGTCCCAACAATATCGCAAGTGCTTTCTTCAGTGCGGTACATTTGCTCCCTTAGGTTCGAACAGGAGGGCGCCATCTAAGCCTTGTACGCCTCTGGTCCTTCGCTCGATGTTCATCGAATTTTGTCGACAAATTTTTATATCTCAAGTTCCGGTATCACCACTGCAAAGATAAATCTACAACTAATCGTTTGAGATCGGAAGTATAAACCTGAAAGTTTTATTTTGCAACCCGCAAACTAGAGAAAAGCAAATTTGCATCGGTTTGGTCACAGTAGATACGCGAATGCATGAGCTTGTTGTCAAACAGCTCAATTTTGTTGTCTGCCGAGTTACATGGTCGTTTGCCACAAGAAGCATTCGTTTGTGGATGAACCATTCGGAATATTTTTTATTAGTATTGAGCGCAATTAGGCGGGGGACGCGTCCTCCCACTTTTTCAGACAATGGTGATATAATATGCCATGTTACCCCGCATTTTTCTCTTTAGGTTTCGTCATATATTGGTTTCACACCAAGCTGTCCCCCTCACGTTTTACAGCAAAATAGCGCTCATGGTTTTGCAGTTATGCAATATCCTCTGTCAGGTGCCAAGAGCGACGTTTTTGTTGGTGTTTTTGTTTGTTTGTTTGTTTGAAGGAAGAACCTGTGTGTATTTCGAAACAAGAACCTGTGTGTATTTCAACTGAGAGATGGCTTCAAACTGGAACATGGCGCATTTTCTGTCATATCATACCGGTCACTGAGGAGGGCTCAGTAGTTGTTCTGAGACATTCTAGATGTGTTGCGTTGTAGTGTATGTATCAAGCTCGCTTTACGCATAATTAATTTGAAAAGCTGTGTGCGCTTTCCGAGTAGCCGTTGCCTGTAACATAATCTCTTCATATTATGATTTGCCGCAGCTTAAACTTTTGCCTGCGATCAAATATGTCGTTGTTTTGAAGTAATTGTTCGTTTGATGCGATCGACCGCGTGATTTTTATTATGACGTAACCATCATTCGCTCCAACGTTGGCGCTCCTAACAAGCTCCTGGTGCATCTTTATTAAACAATTGTACATCAAATACTTGGCCGTCGAGAGCGTTGTGTTTACTGACGCGCGTACTCCCTGGCGTAGTAATAAAATCTGCATTTGTTCTGCTGTGTTTACAAACCAAGTCTCTGGCTTAATTGACCTGACCTAACCATGCAGAATTTCCTCAACCGGGAAGTGGGCAGCAATTAATGAAAGTTTCTCACAGAAACAAACAAAAATGTGAACAAAATGGAAAATGTAACTTGCACTAAAGACGATGTAAAGGTTTTGATGCAAACACTTGCTGGGCACCATCATTTAGTGATGAATGATTTACTACTCGCCAGTGCTCGGTCGTAAACGTTTGCTTCGGAAGCCTTGCCACTGACTGAACCCCGTCTTCAAATGCTGCCTCTGTTTTCATATAAGTAGGTGCGGACGCGGGTCCAATCAGTGGCGGATCCAGACCAGGCGTTTAGGGGGTGAAGTCCAATGAGGGGGCGCCCAAAAGTCCTTACCTGTTTAATGTCACAGGTTTTCTGTGACAATCGTTTGGTATCACACAAAAGTCGTTACCTGTTGTGGACCAAGGAAGTGTCTATTTTTGTTGGTTGAACTGTGCGATCTTTCGGGAAATCACCGCAGTTCAGCGCTATATATTATCAATTCGCGAAAAACGGTTAAAAAAATATGGGCCACTAAGTTTTCGAAAGCTGCGCAGTAAACAAGAACACTGTTCGTCTCCCAAACAATCTCTGACATATGCAAAATGCATTTGAAGATATACCGTCGTGGTTACAGCGTGCTGCGCGCTGGAGTATGAAGTTGCTTTAGCCATCCGTAGCGCGATCAGAAAAAACAATGTCTGAAATGTATTCCCGACTTGGTTAGAAGTGGAATGTTTTTTCTTACACAAAGTAACAACTCGCGTCCGACGACAGGATTAGAGTAAATAGGTAAACGACAATCAACGTTTCCAGATAAAGCTTGTGCAGTTACATGTTCATTTAAATCGCGTTTATCTCTTAAGCGACAATTCGAAAACAAAAAAATGAATAAAAGGCGTTTGCCGTGATATTACGCCCATTTCAGGCGGCTCTGTTGTCTATCGTGAAAAACAATCTCGATTATGATATTATAGATTCACACTTGGCATAAAAACATTATCATACCTGAAATAGATATAGCGCAACTACCAACGGTAGAATTTCATCAAGTTTAATACTGCTTCACATGCTTGGACAGTGGACTACTGACGTGAAGAAAAAACATCAATCCCATTAGTCCACGCTTAGTAAAATGATGCGACTATGTTCAACACAAGCACAGCACCGACAGCCCGATATCCAATAATTTCCAGTACATACATTATCCAAACCTTTTTGCTTGTGATGTGTCTGTCTAAATATTTTCTTCGCTTTTCAGCTAACGCCACCACAGACTTTACCAACCAAAAAAATTCAACTACATATAGATGTGTTGTTTATTTGTTGTAATTTAAGCGAGCTAAACAGCAAACAAGCTGAGTAATGGTTGCGGTCTTTACGAACCACATACAGTTTGTCGTTTCGTCATCTTAAACGAACTTTATATCACAGCGTAAATGCTTACTTCAACAGAAAGACTTGCGCTATTTCGTTATATAAATCGAAAACCTAGCGTTAATAACGCAGCTACCGTTTCAAAGCAAACTAGGAAAGTGTAGGATTTCTCCGTGATCGTAGTGTACGGTACTAGACACTGTAGCTTATCAGTTTTGGAAGGATATTTGCTACGTTCAGCAAAACCTGTCCAGTAGCACGACTTGAGTAGGGCGACGCTTATCTATGCAAAATCTGTCCAATACATGACCATTTGCCTGCAGAAGCTGCCTGCGAATTAGCTCGAATCTTGCGTCAGTTATGCATTTTCTATATTGCATTCCTATTTTCAATGTTGCTAACAGGCAGTAAAAATACACTTGTAACAAGAACAGCCCAACAGCAAATCAACATCTGTGCTGTGTTAGCGATTACTTTTGTGATTACCTGAACAAAGCTGAGAACTTTTCATGCGGGAAAGAAGTAATGGAACAATATTATCACAAAATATTAGAGTGTTTGGTACGATTCGATATAGAGGCTGGGTAAAAGTCCGGCACGTAAATCCTACAGTTCAGCAAAGCGTAAAGCATTGTTTAGTTTAGATTCCGGGTGCTTAAACTGGGGGGGTGAGAGGTTCGCAAGGGGTGCGCGAGAATGACTGACACATTGATGAAAAGTAACGAATGGATTGTTTTATCCATTTGTAAATTTATTATCATTTCACTATAAACTCCATAGTCAAAACAAAGCGCACAAGACAAAATATCGGAACAAAGTGGAATATGAAGCCAATTTCCGATGTACGTTGTCTTCAACAAAGCCTCGAACTGGACATAGGGGAAGGTAAGGCACAGTCGTCTTTTTTGATTTATTCATAAAGTTGGAAACGTTGAATTTTGAAGTTTCCATGGTGATTTAGTCTCATACCTGCCAAAGTACTAAGTGAAATTTTCCTTGATAGGCCGCCGTTGTCGTGAGTTTTACGGCCGATGTGTCCCATGGTACTCGATGTCCTAGCTCAGCTTACCCGTCCACGAGAAACTCGGTGTAAAACAAGTTGTGCTAAATGCTTTGTAAAATTAACATTTATCTTATGCTTTAACTAGACAGGGTCCTCGAGGCTGTGGTCCCATAAAGACTATCTACCCTAAAGCAAACAGTCAATATCATCAACCTTAGCTGCTGATGACAGGACCGTTATACCCTTTTAAGCGGGGATATACTTCTATTACACTCATAACAACGAGAATGCGCATATAAGGCATGAACTTCATACACGAAAAGACGCATACATGAATCGAACCCTAGCATAATGACCCCCCATTGCTCAGGATTTTTCTAAGTACTAAATCATAAAAAATTTGGCCAGAACTCTGTTTCCTTTTTGACTCTAAAATTCCTTATTTTTAGTTAAAGTACAAAACTCCAGAAAATTTTGACAGGACTCTATTCCCTAACTGTATTTAGCATGCCAGAAAATTTACAAAGTCCAAAGTTAAGTAAAATTTTAGCAGAACTTCGTTACTTACAGTTTTTACGGAGCTTTTTCTAACAGCATCTGACTAATAGCAGTATACATCCCTAACTACATCGTGACTAGATCAGACGTGCCTCAGCTTTCGTGCCTGGAAAGCCGGCCAATTTCAGACTAGAACTCCCTTGAGTGTTAGCTACAAGGCGGTCCTGGATCACGAGATCACCAGGCCCCCCAAGTTCGCCCTTCGGTTGCAAAATCACAACTGACTACTGCATGCGAAAATCGAGGTTTATATTCCCTACATTGCTTTTATCTTTTTCCAGGTGTGAAAAGTCACTGGTGTAAAGTCACTGGTGTAAAGTCACTTGTGAAACATAGTCATGCTATCACTTGTACTGTACAAATTTCTTTAATAAATTCCATTTTACTGTGACATGCAAGGAAAGTTTTAATTAATTACTCCAGAAATTCATTTATGAGTTCCATATCTTTATCAGTTATATTCGTTGGTTCATAATGTAATTATGGTTCTCAAAACTGGTTCGTAAGGACCATTCGTAGCAGCAACCTTTGATTGCTTCCTGTCGTTGCCTGCTGATACCGGTTTATTCTGGCTGCAGAAACTTTGCCACAAATCGCTTTATATTACTTCTGGCCATGGCATAGTTTTGTTTCTTGAGACAGTTTGTCTTAAATCTGTTATAATTAAGTGCACTACTTAATCTATGATTCCAAGGCTTTCATATTGCCTTGTCCTAGTTTAACACCTAGTACCCCTATCTATGGTTCCTAATTTATGTTGGCTTATACCCCGTAATACAAATCAATACATAAAACACAAAACACACTATCAACATATTCCTGCACACATATACATTTTAATAACACTTCCTTGTTTCGTCGTTAACAATCTACACAATCCTTTTCTTTGATTTCGTCAGAAAAGGTTTGAGTGACCCATTTTTCACTGTAGTTCATGACAAAACTTGTTGGGGTTACAATTAACCACAACAT
>Ga0210059_1006569_pt1 | contig 18624 bp, 11 predicted proteins | sample Ectturendosymbi2_FD_188042 | JGI IMG/M metagenome (GOLD analysis project Ga0210059, IMG submission 188042) | Ecteinascidia turbinata endosymbiont from Florida, USA - Sample 2 (SPAdes) (version 2) | ecosystem: Host-associated > Tunicates > Ascidians > Unclassified | place: Key West, Florida... | reverse complement strand
TCCCATTTCGGCCATGGTTTCGCATATCAGTGCAGCAAAAAGTTATGTGAACATCATGATCTCGCGTTTCAATTCTGTTTAAATGCAGCCCACGTTTTTTACGTGGAAGTTGCATAAGTATGCGAACACACAGCTATAAATTTTCTATTGAGTGATAAGTAGAAAGTTGTTTAATATGAATTAGAAGTACACACAGTCAGGGCCGGCCTTAGCAAGTGCGGGGCCCGATTGGAAGCACTTTTGCGAGGCCCCACTCAATGGCGTGTGCAGAAATCTTTGATGGGGGGCATCGAGTCATAATGATAGAAGATGTTAAAAGCGAGGCCTAATGGGGAGATACCAAGCTATGAGGTATTTGGGAGCATGCCCCCCAGTTTAGCATAGCCAGGAGACTTTAACGGATATCTCCGTGACGCACAGTAAATTCAAGAGTTATTTTACTACATTTAATTCCTCCTCTCTGGCCATGGTAAGTTGAGTGAACTGGGTTAAATGCTTCGATTTCCTTACAAAGCATGTGCGCATGTGCTTTTTACTCTTCAAGGAAGCGTTATTTTTACACACCTGTAATAGCCATTCAGTTGGCATAGTAAAAACTAGGTGTATTTCAAAGGTTTTCTCTAATCTGAGGTTGCCTCATCAGACTTGTGCGAGAGGAAATATGAATATCGCTGAAGACTGATTAAGCAGCACACATTTGCAATTACAAAATAAACCATTCAGAAGACAAGTAGCAGTAACTATTCAAACAGCAACAACTATCAAACCGTAACTTGCAGCAACTATTGAAACATGTTCTGCCAAGCGCTTACAACTGAAACAGAAAATAAAACATTTCAAAATTCAACCCTCTGGTGCCATTAAAAAGCTGGACTACACATTACCGGCTAACAACGACCATTGTCACCGTGCGTGACAGAACTAATTATGATGATTAAGGGTCTCAAAACGGCGAAGTTCACTTTGGGTTTCGTTGGCAACGGCCCCACGCCTTAAAAATACTGTTGACGGTGGTCCCCGCGTCGGTACCCCACACAAACAGCTTCGATAGACAATGTAAGTTCGCGTAGGTGTAGCACGGGGCCCCCTTCAGCGCGGGGCCCGATTGGAAGCAATAGGTCCTTTCGGCCAAAGGCCGGCCCTGCATACACTAAAGTGATGATCCCGTCGATTTCAACTATGCTTCTGCGTGACAGTGCCGCAAAAATTTAGCTGAACATTGCAGTCTCGCGTTTCGATTCTATTTGAATGCAACCCGCAACATTTTATATTTGCAATTTGCGTATGTATGTGAGTGCAGACATATAATTTTTTATTGCGGAATGTTGTTTGATACGAGTCTGAAGCAAGCAAACGATCTCTCCGATTTCAGCCCTGGTTTCGCGTACCGGCTCACTTCAGTTTGGTAAAGTTAGCAGGCAGTACTTTTTGTACTTTATTTTGATAAGGTTGGAAAGCTACCGTGTACATAAGCACTGGCACTGGGTACTTTGCTGGGAATTTATCTGAAGAAACCAGCTTGTGGCGTCAGTAGAGAAAACGGTGAAGCCGCGGGTGCAAAAGCGAAGAGCTGGTGGCGGTCTTGGTGGCAGCGCCAACATGCTGCGTTAATCTTGCCTTAATCTTGATTGACTTTAGCCACTGCAACCACCTTTGTCAAACTACCTTGTTCCTAATGCATTTTCGTCTCTGAAATCCTCCGGTATCGAGTGTTGTTGAGTGAGCGTTTCCAACGTTGTGTAGCATTCACTAGTACTTAAGGTTCCATTCGTTGCTGAAATCATGTTGCAAAATAAGCTCGAAGCTTCGGATGAACAACGCTATTTCTTCCAAATTCCAAAGGTGCTATAAAACTGTAGAACCGTGTGGAAAGCACACCAAGTCGTTTTCTAGAATTTTGTTGCTGACATTTGGTTTTTCAGTTGATATTTTGCACTGCTTTAACAAATTAGGCACAACTCTCTGATTTGCAGGACCGTTTTTTTGCTGCCATAACTGGTAGTGACGTCATCGTGAAAATCAGGAAGTTTTTCACTATTATGTTATGCTCACTCCGGTTTTCAAGTATCTTCTAAACAATAGATAAATGACTGCGCAGCAGTACAGCCACATGCCTTCGATTTTGCTCTGTTTTGATTGTAGGTGACTGGTGAGCTGGCGTGGCAACCAGTTAGAGACCCTGATTCCTGATGTATCGCAATTAGCGTCGATACGTGTTCAGATGGTTCGTGATGACAGTTGCAAAATTTCGTCAACCACTGTATAAGCCAACTTGCCATAGTGGCGATTTTTTCAACTAATCGGGGTATTTGATATTTCAGTTGCATTCTTTTGCATGGAAAATTGCTGGTGTGGTTAGTCTGTGAACTTCTAACAACTGAACTGAAAATTAGGTTCTTCCAGTTGTTTACTCTCCACAGTCCACTTCAACTCTGTAATAGAAAAGTTTTTATAAAACAGTCACAAACTTTGATATACCCATTATAGCTATTGCTGCAGGCATTCATTCATCGTAGGTGTGTTTTATGTATCACATTTGACTTCGTAAGAATGCTGAAGTATTGTTTTTACGCTTATACGCAGTGCGTGAAATCAAGAGTTTTTAGTGCAATTCAAAATCATAACAAATCAGGCACTTGCCGTAGGCATTTGTGTTTGAAAGGAGTTTGATAACGAGGAGATCCGCTGCAATAAATATTCCAATACGTTAAGAAACACGAAATTTAGGAAGAGCACAAAATTTTCGTGCAACGACTTGTGCTTTTACCCAATCAGTCAGGCCTCGTTTATCCGAACTCCGAAAACCGGAATCCCCGCTATCCGACACAAAACTGGTAGGAACGGATTTTTCCCAATGCATTTCACCCATTTATTCCAACTCTGACACGGAAATTTAGGAACGGATATATCAAATCAGTAGAAAAAAACACGCTAAACCGGATTGCGCCAACTGTTATTTAGTTGTTTATTCAATCACAATGGAAGAGTGAAAGTCAATTTTCGACGCACAATGAATGTGACAGTGGCAGAGCTGGAAGGACGCACTTAAGTCTCTTGTACAGTTCTTTTTCGCGTTTAATCTCATTCAGAATGCATACTAGCATACGTACTATATATTGATCGGATCTGGTAATAATATTAAAACTATGACTGTTTCATTTAATCATGTTCCACATGCAGTCTACATATTTGATTAAGATGACAGTTCGTCTAAGTCTACAGTTTTCTTCTGTTACCCTTTGAGCGTCCGCTTAGGCGAGTTCTACTGTACTGCACATCGTCACCTTTGTCTACGTTGTTGGCATTTGCTCTTGAAAGAACTTCACTCTTTATACTTTCGATTCCGATTATCCGGATGCCTCGCTAAACCGACATTATTTGAAAACGAAGTTATCCGCATAAACGAGGTCTGACAGTACTAAATTTTGCAGTGCGATAACCAACATTTTTGAGCGTAAATTGAAACTATTTTTGCCAGTAGTTTAGTCGAAACCTACAATCACTGCAGCCGCTCTGCGCATAAAACACGAGACATTATTAGTGGCTTCGCCATTTATAGTTGTCGCGATAGTGAGCTGCATGGTCTGGAATCGCTCGTGCAGTTCAGAGAGCGATGTTCAGAACCTACGTACAGTATACTGTACGTATAGGTCCTATAGGTCTTGAAATGCCTCGTGGTTTTAAGCAACCTCTGATAATTGTATCAAAATTCGGGTCGATATGTGTTCGACTGGTACGTGATGATAGTTGCAAAAATTTATTAATTGCCTGTACTTTTGCACTGGCCATACGGAACCGTGGTTAATTTATTGGCAAAGAATTTTGAGCACTTGCGTAGCAAACGTGATGTACTTTAGCTGCCTACAGGCGTAGTTAATGTCAGCAGTCTGCAGTTTAGCTTCATGAGTCTCTTATTGTCAAGATGTCCCTTATTGTTCCGAAGTGTCTTATTGTCCCCTGTCCCTTATTGTCCCGATCAAACAGCTTCAAACACGGAATTTTGCCCATGTCCCAGTGAGATTCCTACAAGTAACTACTGTATTTATAAAAAAGTTTGCTATTTCAATGTAGTTGTTCATAGCTGGCTGTAGCATTTATTTGCAAGTCATTTGCTATTTCCGAAATTGCTTCCTTAATCAATAAGCTTTTGATCAAATCTATAAATGCGTTGTTTTGGTAAACCCAGTTACCCTTGTCTTCTTACTTGTGAACACAGTAAAGCGAAACATTTATACTGGAGTATTCACCTCAGTGAAATGAGAGAAGTTGCTGTGTTCTTTTGTCACAACCATTTTACGAGTTCAGAAACTTTCATGAATTCTCTTCCACGTGCTTGCAAAAAATACATCTTTTATTTTTTGTGCTGGAGCTACTATCATATGGCTATCCGTGTTTGGTTGTATTTTTCAGCAGTTGACTTCACTTCCTCTTTTCACTGAAAACCTGCCTAATTTTAGAAAGAAGCAAATTTTTTAATTACGCCATGGTTTGGATTTACTTGATATGCGTTCTTGTGTTTCTCCGTCTTGTTTGGATGTTGAAACATCGAGGTGAAATTGGCAATTTATCTCAACGAAGAGTGTATATCACAGGTATGATATGAAATGGTGACAGTGACCCACGTGCGTGATGTGCCTGAATAATACGAAAGTGCGAAATTTTAGCAAGTACCATCATGGGCGTAACGAGGTTAGGTGGCGCTCGGAGCAAGAAGAAAGTTTGGCGCCTCCCTGTTCGAACCTGAGGTCTTTCGGAAGAAAATGTACTATGATGAAGAAAGTACTTGTGACATTGTTGGGCTTTTTTGCGCCCCATAGTGATTCGGCGGTCGGGGAATTGTGCCCCCGTTGCCCACCCGTTACGCCCCTGAGTACCAAGAGGTTTTAAGTAGTATTTCATTTTATTATTTTTAGTCTTTTCAGCGTTTTACTGGTTTGAACATTGGTGAAGGCTTGGTTTTTTTTCTACATCTTTACAATTTATCACTGATTTTTTTGTCGAGCTTGGTGAAAAATAAACCGATGCGTTTTATATGTTGCCAACAGCCTCTGGTCAATTACATATGATCGTTTTAGAATTCATTTACTAATTAAGACAAACATTCTCAACAAGACAGTTATTTGAGGTAATTATTGAACATCAAAACCATCCAAAATTGTTTTTTTATCCAACTGCTTTAACAATCATTGCCAACTGCTTGAAGAAGCACCAGTTCCGTAGAACAAATAAAAAAATGTGTCTGCGTTTGCTGCCGCCTTGTAATTGTAGCTCTCATCTCTCCAGATAAACGAATGCAATCCTTGTGAAATACGGACCGGTAAAATATTGTGCATACGCGAAGTTTGGTGCTTCAGTCCTCGAAAGAGACTTTTTTAGAAACTTTTCGTTTCATTATTTTCAGGAAAACGAAGAGTTTCAAACATTTTCATTACATCAGATGAGTTACCAATTAGTTTATAATGCACGTGTGTAGTCAGGGGAACAAGCATGCAGTTGGTGGAGTTTAGACGTTCTACGCAAATTTTTTGTCAAATCATTACAAATGTTTTACATTCTGTAAATAAACACTTCGGTCACTTTTTTGCAGTAGCCAACCTGCGTTCTTTGCAGATCGCTAGCAACTTTAATGAAGTTTTGAATGAAGTTGCAATTTATTTTTGGGTAAGGATTATTTCAGACAACCATATTCCAAAAAACAAAGTAAGTTTCCTGCACTTAAGTAGACAATGTTGGAAGTTCTGAATTCCTTCCGTTCAGATGCTTTACCTCATTTGACTTGGTTGAAAAATGAAATTAATTAACCACATTTTGCGTCGTCACGCATAAACGTCAACAAAATTTAATTTTTCTTAGCGTAATAAAAAGTGCAACAATATTTTTGCGATTTATCGAACAGTTTCTTTTTTCTGATGAAGCGTTGATATCCTTCACGCTAAAAGTCGTATTGCAAAACAGTGTGAAAGACAGTGCGTAATCCCGTTTATATGATAAACCAAAATGGATATGGGCGTGAGTCGTTTCCACGGTTGCAGGGCTTTTGTTTGCAGTTTTTATTGACAAGTACTTCCTGATCTTTCTTCGTAGGTTGCGATCATGGTTTCGGAAGACAACTGGCCGAAAGTCTGGATAAAAGAGTCAGTGAATATTCACTTAAATCCGACGCTAGATAATGTCAACCATTTGAAAGTTTAAAATATATTCTAGTTCTTGAGAAAGCAACATTATTTGTTTCTTTCAATAGCAGAAAGTAATTGACCACGGCGTTTGCACTTTTTGTGACTTCTTTTAATACGACTCTATCAACCAACGAGTCACATTTTCCATTAGTCAATGAGAATGAGTTATTTTGCAAACAAGCGCTTTTCCTGTTTTGCAGTGCCCCAGGCAAGTTGCATTTGCGTTGCTTCTTCTAGATCTAAATACTGCAACGCATTAAGCACCGGGCTTGTTTGTTTTTCACTGACACAAATCAACAGTGTTGAATTAACGAATTGTGGTTTTCAACGTTTTTTACAAATTCCGCTGCTCATCACTGTAATGGCTTGCCCAGGGTGTACAGGTATATGCCGGCTGCTTGAAGTCTTCGTCTGTCAGTGAACTTCAGCAAAAATCTAGTAGTTTGTTGAAAGCGTTTCAAGTTGACGTCACGAAATCCGAAGATGTAAAAAAAGCAAAGGAAATAATTGAAAAAGATCTAGATGGCAGAGGTATGTGTGGCAATTTCTTGGTTTACTGAAATTTAGCTATTTATAATCGCTGTTGTTTGCCTTTTTGATGGTCATATTTATAGGTTCCGTTGTAACTATAAAGACACTGGACATTGCTTTATCGTTGAAAAAACGCCCCAGTATAGGGGCCTGTTGACAGAGTAGATATCTCATTCATGTTACACGCCATTCAAAGCGCATTTTTCCTAACTTTTAAGATCTTGTTGGAGACTCCGGTGGCTAGTGCTGGAACACTTTAAGGAAGGACCTGATTGAGTTTGATGTGTGACTGCGCTATCGATATGAAAATTTGTTATATTTATCGATATAGCCAGGCTTGCCTTTTGAAAAGACTCTTCAGAAATCAGCAGAAAATGACCCATTGAATTCCATAAAGCAATAGCAAGAGGTCAAGAGACATTGCAAAATTTTGACAAACATCAGAACGTCCTGCTTTGATCAACTTTCAGATTAACAAACGAATAACTAGAATTAAACGAACCCCGATTCGAAGGCAGGCTAACCGAAAATGAGAATCTCAAAAGAAAGCGCCAGTTTACAATAGAACTGTTCTCCCTGTTCTGCATACCAGAAGGTACTTTCGTATGTTCGCCGCCAAACAGCGTCGAGAAACAATTGTTAATCGAGCTTCCCGGTGCCACACACAACATCGGCTAAAGTTTACTCAAGTTAAGATCCTTGTAAACAACACTGCGAAGTGTACAGATAGGTTTGCAGACATGAATTACTCAAAGCACATGGTTTCTCGAACTCAAATTCGTTGTATATCGCGATGTTGGTCTCAGCAATATCGGTGTATATCTCCTTAACAACGTTGGACGAAAACAAATTTATGTAAAAGATGTCAAGTATTTCAGCATTGTTGAATCGCAATGTAGTTCATCATTTAAATCGTTCACACCTTTCTACGATTGTTGTTGGACACATGACGTTCATTTACCTATGATGGTGACCACGTGTTTTCATCAGCAAATGCCGTTTAATCAAAACTAACTGTATAACTTCCTGGAAATATGACGGTTTATCACAGCTAGAAAGCATAATTTCTTTTAATTTCACGACTTCACCCTAATTGCATGTGCTATGGTTTGACCGGTTTGCTTCAATCTGAATCGTCTGGATTTTTCGCAGCTCTCTGGGCAATTGTGAACAACGCTGGAATCGCTAATCGCACGTTTCCTGTGTCGTGGTGTAAAGTTGAAGATTTTCGCAAAGTTCTCGATGTCAATTTGTTCGGAATGATCGACACAACAATCAGTCTCTTTCCTCTACTGAAGCGGGGCGGGGAAGGTATTCTGTGTTTTTTCGTACGTTTGTTACAGAAGAAAATTTCTGAAATAAGACGCCATTAGATTAGGTTTAAGTTAATGACACTTGTTCCCAACTGTACGCCATAATTCACTGATGCCATGGGGTGGTTTTCGAGTGAGCCGCTCAGCTGATGGAACAAGTATTCCGAATCCAACTGTGCTTACAAGTTGATACATTTTCTTTTGTAACTAAATAAGCCAAGATAACGACCACGCCAATAAATGCAATGGCCCAAGTCGTTTCTTTCTAAAGGTCTTCTTGGTTGCGCGAAACCAAAGCTTAAGTATTTAGCAAAAGCAAAAATGTTGCTGCTTCGAAATTAACAAATCTCTTTGCTTTCTGCCAAAAGGACGGCCTTGGGCCAGGAGACATGTTTGCAGCACCGACCTGGCCTGGTTGCTTTTGGCGCAGCAGCAGAAATGTCGGCAGTAATTATTGAGAACCACGAGATGCACGAAAAGTTAATTGATTGGTTGTCCTATGGACCTCTCGAGGACCTATCGAGAGGAATAGCAGGTCGAGAAAATGAATAAACCTATTTTTGTTTGTCAAATGCCAACTTATCAAAAAATCACTGCTTCGGACACATTCAAGTTTTTTATGGGTTAAATTGCCCATATTTGTCAAAAACTGTGACTGAAGTATATCGCTGTTTGTCGCAGGTCGAATTGTAAACGTGGCGAGCATGTACGGGCGGTTCGCTCCATTCGCTGCACCATATGTTGTTTCCAAATTTGGGGTGGAAGGCTTCTCTGACGGATTAAAGTAATGAGCTGAGTTTTTTCTTTCTTGTCTTGCAAAATCATTGTTGAGATTTTGAAGCACAACTTGGGCTGGCCTGCGTCCAACTCTATAATGTGGATATTATGACTACGCAGGATATTACTACGACTACGCAGAGAAAGAATATTGAAATGGTCGCAGTTTTTATTGTATTATTTTTTCCTAAATCATTGAAATCAGTCAAAAAATACAAAGCATTTGTGAGGCCGATCAACCAAATGAACGGAAAAGAAGTTGAAGCACCGGCATGAAATTTGTGAAGCAGATTGACGATTCACTTCTTGTGTGACTGCTTGTGGCATATACTAAAGATTGATGCCAAAGTCATTAAACGTTTAGAAAGGTATAATGCTACGGCATTTTGACTTAAAGGAGATTAATATGTTGTAGCGGGGATATAAGGTTTTGAAACCTTAACCCTTGAACACCCGCGCCATTTCTGGCCATAACTTGCCAGCCGCTAAAGCTAGAGAGCTGGTCAAACCCCCTTCGGATTCGAGATGTCTTCTAGTTCAGATTGAAAAAAAATTAAGTTCTGGGTTTGGGTTCTTTTGTGGTGACGTCACAAGTGGGGAAGTTTTTGAGTTTTTTGGCCGAGTTCACCTGACACTGGGCGCCAACCCAACCAGCCATTTTTTGCCTCAAGTTTTTTTGGATACTAGGCCATAATCCGAGTCTTTAGATTGGCTTTCTAGCATATCTGGAGTCAAAATTATGGCTCAAAAACAAAAATCGGGTAAAAATTCAAGTTCCACAAAAGGTAACCTTGGCCATTGTGGCTAAAGGACATAACTCGCCAGCAGATTGAGCTAGAGAGCTGTTGAAACTCTCTAAAAATGGAGAAAGTCTTGTAGTTAAGAATGAAAACATTTTTAAAGTTTTAGATGTCGGGTTTTTGTTGATGTTGACATGATGGGAGTATGTTGATGTATATTTCTTTATATTTGGATGATGTCTTCAGGCCCTGGACACCAACGCCAAGAACAATTTTTTCGACTCAAGTTTGTATTGGAAACTAGACTACAATACGAGTCTTTAGAGGGTTTGATGGACTTTCTAGCGTTTCTGGTTCCAAAATTATGGCCAAAAAAACGCAAATCAATTAGGAAAATTCTCGCTAATCCCCTCGGGAATTCCTGAAATAGCTGGAATTTTTTGGCCATAACTTTGGCACCAGAAACGCTACAAATTCGATCAAGGCTCTAAAGACTCGCATTATAGCTTACTTTCCAATGAAACTTTGAGCCACAAAATCGAATCCTAGGATCGGCCGATCACGTCATCAAAACCTATTCCAATCATGATGTCATCGACCAAACACCCCAAACCAAAAATTAAATAGTTTTTTATTCTAAATTACAAGACTTTCCATGTCTGTAGATGGTTTGAATAGCTCTCTAGTTCAATCTGCTGCGGACTTATGTCCGGCCAACATTTGCCCTGAGAGGGCAAATCATATCTTTCGTGCAACGTTTTTATTTTTGTCAAAAGCTGGGCTTTTGAGCAATAATTTTGACTCCAGTATGCTAGAAAGCCAATCAAGGACTCTAAAGACCCGAATCATAGCCTAGTTTCCAAAAAAAAACTTGAACAAAAAATGACTCATTGGGTTGGCGCCCAGGACCAGGCAAACTTGGTCCAAAAAGCGAAAGCATGCCCCCGTTATGACGTCACCCACAAAAAAGCCCAAACCCAAAACCAAAAACAAATCTTTCAAAAATCGAAATTAGAAGACATCCCGAATCCGTAGAGGGTTTGAGCAGCTCTCTTGGTCAATCGGCTGACGAGTTATGGCCTGAAACGTGCCGGCCACTACGGTGGCCGGCGCGGGCGTTCAATTGACCCGGGGACACAGGCGTTAGGCATGTAGTTGTACAATTCGGTGGATTACAATGCTTGCAACCGGTCAAGCTATGTGAAAGCTGTTTACACTCGTGTTGACGAGAGGAGTTTGTGTTGGTTCACTTTGGATTTTGACACACTTGATTGTTATGAAAGCGAAGTTTGTGATCTTCCAACCATATATTTCCCTGACTTGCCAGCATGTAAGATTTTTCTTAGCTTTTTGCTTCAAAGACGTTTTACGTGCTGGAAAAAACAGCCGATGCGGGTTTTGACCGTCACTGTCATCACGCTTTCTAAAGAATTGTCTTGACAACTCATTTTCGACTATTATCAATCGAAACTGGCCTAAAACAAATGCCTGTTAGGATCAGGCAATTCGCTGGGGCAAATATTTTTGTAATTGTTTAGGCATAATGCTCTTTATTCAAATCGTTGAATTTGGCTTAGTTTCGACAAGCCTGTGCATTCGACCACTCAATGGGTATTATTCCAGGTTGTACTCTCCTTTAGTTCTCAACGTGAGCTACAGCAATCTTATCAATTAAATTTCCGTTTACATGCATTTTAAAGAAAATGATGTCGTCTGAGATTGAACAACAGCGAGCGAAAACTAATAAAAAACTCTTAACCATTCTTCAAATGCTTATCAAAAATTAAACTTACTTTTTGTTTAGTATGCCACCGCGATATTAAAGGGTAATCTCTTAACCAGTACACTGTTTTTTATCGTTACCTTGTGCCTGAAATTAATTTCAATGTTTAAGGTTGTTGCTTTACATGCACAGTGCAGCATTGCTTGCAGCTAAACTGTAGTTACTCTTTACCAAGTGGTTTTCAAAACACGATGTTTGTGACGTGGAAATTGAAGTCTTGTGCTGTTTGTTGGCCTGCCGTTCTTGACTCGAGCCTGTGGGCGTCGGAAGGGGTGGCAGGGGGCTTGGCTCCCCTGGATTTTGAAATTTGATATTTTCCTATTCACGTTTCAGCAGAAATTGTTTTTCTCTTAGTTTCGAGTTGGTAGAAAATTTCACCACAATCCTTTTGGCCACCTGCTGGAAACAATATTATTCCCCCCCGGAAAAAATCCTTCCGGCGCCCATGGCGGAGCCTCTGAATTTTTGCCGAAAACCTGATTATAACCGCTGACAAGATCGATTTCAGAGCACTGGTTCACAGCTTCATGAAGTAGTTCTACGTCTGCATCTTGACGAACAATATCATAAACTGGCGTACTGTTATGTACTATATTAGCTAAATTTCATGATGGTTTGAAACATTTCCGCACATCTTCGTTTTTCCTATCTGCGTTGCGCAATTACAGCTCAATATCTCATCAAGTCAAATATAAATCGGTGCTTCTTGAAGTGTAAGGTTCTTTTTGTCAAAGTGGCTACATCTCACTCTTTCCTTTCCAAAGCAGTAGCTTCCAAATTTTGTGGTCATGGACCAATACAAAACGTTTTTCACGCCTGGAGTCGCGCTTCAAAACAGTTTAAAACATCATGAAAGTAGCAAGTAAATAACACGGAGGTTTTCAGGACAGTTTTTCGGAAGCTAGCATAAGTACAATTTTTGTGATGAGTAAAATATGTCATTGCTAATAAACTGAAAAAATGCTTTTAAAAAATCATGGTCTTTGAGAGATATTTTGTCATGATCAATATTGCTACTATGAAGGTTTTATGGCCTCTTCACTGAACCCAGGTTGGACAATACTTAGAAAAAGAAAGAATGCACGGTTATTGGCCATAGTTTCTAAAGTGCACTGCACAGATTTTCAAATCAACTGTCTGAAACCCATCGTTGCAAATAATGCCAACAAGTCAAATGGCAATACTTACTTAATTTAGCAACTGTTGTGTGTTATTCGTCGCTCGGGATGCAATAAATAGGTCTTATTACTAATTTTGTTGATAACCTCGCATGCAGGGATTGAATGATTCGAGTCACTTACCCATTGCTAGTTATTTATCTCTTTGAATTGACTTAGGCACGTTTTGCAGGACGATTTGTGATAACCTGGCTGAAGTCACATTTTGCGAAGTTTGACCTCACTGAAAGACTGAATTTTTTTACTAATAGCTGAGCTTGAAGTGCAGTGATTTTGTTCTAACCCCCTATTCAGTGAAGGGTTAGAACTCGTAGTTGAAATGTTTGTGACTACACTCAGCATTTACAGGATATAACTTGAGCATATCGCCAATTAATCGTTTGGTCTGCTGTGTTTTTCAAAGTGTAACTACTTATTATGGTAGTGATAGGTAATGCTTCAACTGTTTTTAACTTTTATTTTGCTGCCCTTACAGCAAAGAAATGGAACCCTTCAACATATCAGTTCACACCCTTGAACCAGGTTTTTTCAAAACTGGCTTAATGGCGCCAGTAATAGACGAAATTACTAAACGTTGGGAGCAAATTGATCAAGAAGTACAAGCTGACTTTGGAAATGACTTTTTTCAACAAAGTGAGGTTATATAGATTATCACGTCCTGTGTCCAGTCTGTTTGTCCTTGCGTCTATATGATTTAAAGCAGGGCTTCTCAACCGGTGCCCACGGAGTGGTTCTCCGGGAGCCACGAGCAGAGGCCTTTGCTAAATAGCTCTGCCGTCATATTGCAAAACCCAAGTGTAACAATATTAATTATTCGCCAGATCTGTAGTTTCCATTATGACGTCATAGACCTTTCTTGTGACAGGTTATTGCTGAGAGTTGTAATTCTTGGTCAGACAGTTTAAGTCCAGGTATTTTTATTGATGAGCAGGGGGCCACAAGTGTTGAGAGTCTTTAGAAGAGGGTCACAAACCATGAAAGTTTGAGAACCACTGACTTAAAGGGACAATAACTGAAGTTAACAAATATATCGGCATGTTTGAAACAATTATTTCCATGCTTGAAGACCACAACTATCGTTTAAACTTTCTAGCGCAAAAGAGCAAAACGATATCCCATATTTTCATATGCCTTCCTGCCATGATTTGAACATTTCTCCAAAGTCAAAGCTTACGAAGTCGTTAATCACAGGTGCTGCAGAGGTGGGCTGAACCTCCGCCTAAATTACTGTTTGAGTTCTATTTCTACACGGTTCGAGTTGCTTTGTTACACATTTGAAACATTATAGAAAAGTCAACTAGAGGCCGTCTGTTCCATGAAAGCCTGGGTTGCACTACGGTTAATTTGTTTTCACATTTTACAAGCAAAACAGGCATCGTGACAAGCTATTTATCACATGCTGTTAATGCGGATCATGAAGTGCATCCTGAGACACTTTGACAACAAATATATTGCACACTTTCTTTAAATCTAAACACTGTATGAGATATTGGTCAGTACAAAACTTATGTGTTACAACGGGAATGAATTCAACAGCAATTTTCACCCTTTGTACCAAAATTTATCCTTTCACCTTTCAATCATTCATCACAATGTGAGATCCCTCAAAACGACACAATTAAATCAAGAAATGAAACAGACTCGTACGCTTGCTACAAGTTCAGGTGAAGTCCCAACATGGGAAACCCCAAACCTTTATTTAAAAACACTGCTTTGATTTTAATTTAATCACTTCCAAACTGACATAGAACCATGTAAGAATTGGTGCTGTACTCAATTTTGTACCAAAGCGAAACATCATGAAACTGAAACTGAAATTATTTTTTGTCTTATCAGGAAGTGTAGTTGGGTGGTAATTGATTTTTCCAAAGCGTGCAAAATCATTCTTTCACATTCTTGCTGTTCTGTCATAAATTAATCGTTGTTTAATCAGATGTACAACTCAATCATTTTTCAATGTGGAATGTCTTTTTTCACAGCGGTTGACCTTTTGCATCAGACTGATAAACACTTATGCTCAACCCAACTTCACCATGTAGTTGATGCAATGACACACGCTCTTCTTGCGAAACATCCCAAAGAACGTTACATAATTGGACATGAAGCTAAATTTGTTATCATACCTATGTCATACTTGCCCGTATGGCTTCAGGTAAAATAAGATCAGATTTATATATGTTGTCATTTAAATCGTATGGCGATGAATATTTTGGTCCTTTGTGAATATTTTTCATCTCGTTTTTAACAACCCCGTACCACTAACAAATGCTTAATTTAATGAAAGTAAGAATTGTCTGAGTGAGTTTTGGGTGGTATGTTTGTTTGGGACGCATGTGCCTGCAAATGCTAAATTAGAGCGCGCTGCGATAAAAGCCTTAGGTTAAATGTTCTCGTTTTTGCTCAGGATGCCTAGCAACTAGAGCTTTGAAGTATAGTTCCAAATGTGAAGCGTTAGTTGAATTAAATTCATGGACTCATGGATGCTTACGTATGTAAGAAGCGTAGTTGCTACCGTTGCAACTTCGTTTGTAACAAAGATATTGAAATATGATTTGTTGCCACCCATGAAAAAACGATATGAAAGACTGCCACCTGTTGTGTGGTCTTTCTATTTACAGTGATGAATCGTATATCAGCTCACACTTGAGCTATTTAGTCCTTTAACCCACACGAAATCGTTTTCCAGATATGGATTATGAAGAACTTTGGAGCTTGGGCTGGAATGCCTTTGCCGACACCTGCACGTGCAGTGAAGAAATCCTGAGAAGGTTGCAACGGACCAGCGTGATATTTTTACTGCAGGTGTTAATCGATCTGCCTTAATTCCAACGTGAATGTTTTACATCAATTGATGGGCTGCGATTTTCGGTAAAAATCAAACAACAGCAAGTGTCTTCTGGTTTTTGCCTACCTCTTCACATAAATTGGGAAAATTGACCGAAAAAAACTAGTTTGGGAGTAAATGTAATGCACTGAAGAAAGTACCCGACACTGTTGGGGCTTTTCGGCGCCCCCAGTGATCCGGCGCCCGGGGGCATTGTGCCCCTCTTGCCCCTTCATTACGCTCCTGCCCGAATGTGGGTAGAAACGTTGCCAGTGGTATAGTGTTGCACTGTATAGTAAGTGGATCTGCTTCGAAGTCTGTTTCTGTATTGTTTACTGTCATCTGCACTATCCATTACTTACCTTTGGGCACTGCAATGCAACTTTGTTACATGGTCTAATTATACGGAATAATCGAGCCATTCGTAATGTTTGTAAAATGCACAACAGTGAACAATTATCCTGAAAGGAAATGCCTTTTTAACCAATATTGTTGAGATAAAAATATTTAAAATGACGAACTAGCGAAATACATGTATGACACATGCATGCACATGCCGCCGTAAGAAATCATAGAATAGTCTACAAATATTTATTACGTTATCACAGTTTTCGCACACGACAACTTGATAAAAAGACATTGATCATTCCTTTATTCGAATCTGTATAGCAAATGCGCAATTCTGTTTACAGAGGCTCTAAGCTGTGGAATACATTGCAAAAATCTATTAGACCTTACCGTTATTTTACGATATTGCGTAAGCAGCTGCTCTTTCACGGACGACTTTCATTGCTTTCCGATGTTTCAGTATAGACCAGTGGTTCTCAAAGTGGTCGATATCGACCCCCAGGGGTCAACTGGACCAGCCAAGGGGTCGATAAATAGTCAAGGGGTCGAATGGGGGTCAATGAATGGCCAGGGGGTCAATGAAAAACTGCTGGGGTCTGCTGGAGATATGAAGCCTCCAATTCAAAATTATTGTTAATCGGGCAAGGAATGCAAACGGCCTTTTTCAACAAATCAAACAAAATTAAGAGGGCTGATCAAATCTCAGCTACAGTAGTTTGAAAAGACATTCCAGGGGTGGCCAAACCTGCTCCATGTATGAGCCGCAAATCGTAAAACCCAAAGTACAAAGAGCCGCCACATAAAAATCTAAAAACACGAATTTATTTGCAATCTACGCTTCTGTGACATCATAAATTTTTGTAACGACTTGCAAAAGTAATACTGTACTGCACCCTAGTCACCATAGTCAGGGACGGATTTAGGGAGCGCTGGGCCCTAGGCCATCTTAGTTTTTGGGGTCTCACGTAGGTGTGACCTATTTGGCCATTTGTCTGAAAAGCGTGAAAGTATGCCCCTCTTATGTGTAGGGCCCACTCAAAGATCTATCTTTTGTGGTGCCGACTTTGGTTCTACGACTGCCTTAGATCTTCAACAGAAATTGAAGACTGTCTGTGGAAAGAAATCTTTTCTCAGCAAAGAATCAGACACTTTAAGATCTTACAGAGTATATTCAAATAGAAATTGAAGACTTTCCTACATTCTTCTCTGGAACAAATGGAAATGCAATCTTTTCTTGGAATTTATGGCTTTTTCGTGTAGTTCAGAAGTTCTCTTCGTTCAATTTCCGAGATTTCTAGCGTTTTTCGCAGGTTTATTTTTCGGAAATATACATTTTCATGCAGGTCCACCTTGATGCCCTCAGAAATATCCTCTAGTTGTCGATCTGATGAACTGTATGTAAACTCCTTTGTTATAGTAACCACATATTTTATGGAACAAACAAGCACAATCCATTCAGTGGACATAGGGTTGACTTATGCCTTTTTGAGTTGTCATTTTCCAAGCAATACAAAGTACAGCGTTTTAATCCTCAGACTGATAGTAAACAGCATGAAAACAACCTTTGCACAACAAAGTATTGTCGCAACACCCTCAGCTAATCACATGAAATAAGCCCAACGTAGACACTTTTTTCCAAATAAAACTCATGAGAAACTGTTCCAGCTGATTTACGTAGTATAGGCGTATAGAGTTTCAACCAGCAATCTCTGTTTGCGGGCAGTCTAGTTGATAGCAACCAAACGTAGCATCCAATGCTGACAATATTGCTTTTCCTCGGAGTTCTGCAGTGCCTGGCTGTCTTGCGTTGTTGCGAGCCTTTTGTCTGGAAGATTGAACATCAAGAAAGTACTGTCTTTCTTTTTCATTTTCTTGTAACCATTGGCGTAGCCAGGGGGGCAATGGAACCATTCCCCCTAAATTTCTAACATATCTTGCCATTTTGTGCTTTGACAGGCAATGTCCAAATAAAATACCATTGCTCGCTTTAAGTCATAATATTTGGCCTTCCAAAAAAATTTTTGGGCTGGCAACGCTACTGCTTGTAACCATTTTCATACAGACAACCTGCATCTCTGTCGCGCCCAGCCATGTTCCTCAGTATCAAACCTTTGACACAGCACTTCTTTATTTGATGTTCAGTCTTCCACTGACAAAAAGCTCGCAACAATGCAAGACCACAAGACGCTGCAATATTATAATACTTATATTGCGTAGCAAACAATATTATCGTGTTGTTACTGTACTGATAGTCTAGACTAGACGTTTGCATTTTCGTTCGTTTCAAAGTAAATTGTGGAGTCATGACTCTTTCACAGTTTCGCAAATTTTAAGTTAATAATGAGTCATCATAGGAAAGAGCTGAGCGGGGCCCTAGGCCATGGCATATGCGTAAATCCGTCACTGACCACAGTACCACTGAACAATATTTCTACACTTTGCAATATGTAGAAATAAAAATACAATTTTTCGGAAAGCTCAAAGAGCCGCATGCGGCTCGCGAGCCGCGGGTTGGCCGCCCTGGTACATTCGATTCGAATAGTTTTTTATTAAATCATCCATTGTGATGACATTATGAAAACTGTTCTGTTTTATACGTCACAAACAATATTGTAGTGTATGTGTCGCAGTTCGGCAGTTGTTAGGCTGGCAGCAGTGTTGCCAACCTTGCGATTTTCCCGCAAATTTGGGCTTGCTTTTTTGTGGAGTTGCGGGTTTTTTGAAGACTCGCAAGTTGCTTGTTTTTGGGCTTGTTTTAATTGAAATTTGCTTGTTTTTTGGGCTTGTTTTTTGCAGATTTCTGTTTTGCGGATTGCTTTTTTTTCAAATTTTATGGCACTTTTGTTGTTTGAATTTACTGCTGAAAGCATATTGGGCGTGTTTTTGTGAAGATTTGCTCATTTTGGGCTTGTTTTTTCGGATTTGCCACCCTGATTCTTTATTTGATTTTCTTG
>Ga0210059_1006568_pt1 | contig 18625 bp, 11 predicted proteins | sample Ectturendosymbi2_FD_188042 | JGI IMG/M metagenome (GOLD analysis project Ga0210059, IMG submission 188042) | Ecteinascidia turbinata endosymbiont from Florida, USA - Sample 2 (SPAdes) (version 2) | ecosystem: Host-associated > Tunicates > Ascidians > Unclassified | place: Key West, Florida... | reverse complement strand
AATAGCCTAGTGGACGAAAGGTCTGCAAAAAGTGGTGAGATGGTTTTTGTACCCAGACGATAACCCAGATTCCTACTGAAACCTAATTATTAATTTTTGGCCCATTTATAATGTTCCTTGAAATTTGCATGCAAATTCATTCCATGGCATTTGCATTAAGTCGACACATTAACAAGCAAAATATATGCGAAAACAAGTAATCTCCTTTGTGCAGGTAATAAAGTTTTTGTAAAAAATTAAGCTCAAGGGTTTTCTTTTAATCCAATACCCCACTTGCGTACGCCCTTAGCACTGAATATAAACTAAAACATCAGCGCTCCAAGTTAGGATATCGGAGGAAAACACACTCAACGCTGCGACAAAGCAGTTCATAACTGCAAAAATATCAGGATGAGCGTTCAATCAGGAGAGTAAAACACATTCATCACTATGTCAGAGCATTTACAACTACAATTTTTGGATTAATTTGACAAATTAGCAAGCAAAAAGTATGCGGAAGCAATTAATCTCCTTTTCGCAGGTAATAAAGTTTTTGTAACATATCAAACTAAAGTGGGGGTTAACACCAACTCCCACTTGTGTACGCCTTTGGCAAGCAATATAAAGACAATGGTTTCGGACAAAGTGAACGATCGCGGAACACGATCTTAAATATGCTAAGTGGACGAAAGGTCTGCAAAATGTGGTGAGATAGTTTCTGGACGCAGACGATAACCCAGATTCCCACCAAAACCTAATTATTACTTTTTTAGCCCATATACAATGTTCCTTGAAATTTGCATGGAAATTTATTCCGTGGTATTTGCATTAAGTCGACAAATTAACAAGCAAAAGTATGTAAAAAAAATTAGTCTCCTTGCGAAGGTAATAACATTTTTGTAAAATATCAAGCTCAAGGGGGGGGTTAACCCCAACCCCCCCCCCTTGCGTACGCCCTTGTCAAAACCTACATCTCTGAATGCCAACCACGCCTCCAGAATTATGCATATGCTGACGATCTAGCAATCATGTATTTTGATGGAGACTGGCAGGCAGTGGAAGGGGTGCTGACCAAGGACGTTGCAACCGTAGGTGAATACCTCCTCAGACTTGAAAGTTTAAGCCCAGCACTACAAAAACAGTTTCGGAAGTCTTCCACCTCAACAATAAGGAAGGTAAACGTTAGCTGAGGGTCAACTTATACAACGAAACTCTGGCTTTCTGCCCAAATGCCTCGGAGTAACGTTGGACAGATCGCTCACGTATCGCCGACATCTTGAGTCACTTCGCAAGAAGCTGACATCACGCTTCGCGCTCCTGAGGCTGCTTGCTGGCTCCAGTTGGGGTGCTGGAGCAACAATTCTGCGAACAGCCACCCTAGCCCTGGTGCACTTAACCGCAGAGTACTGTGTCTGGTGCTGGTGCCGCAGTGCTTACACCCGACTTTTCGACCCCGCCATCAACGACGCCTTGCGAATTGTGACTGGATACTTGCGTCGTACACCAGCGGACAACCTTCCAATCCTCGCAGCCATCCAACCTGCTAAAGCTTCATCGCAATGGGGCCACACTGTCTCTAGAACGCCGTGCCATGGAGCCTGGACGTCTTCTCCACTCAGCGCTCACCCGTCCATTGAGTGCAGATGCACGGCGCCTTAAATCGCGACACCCATTTTTACCTGCCGCACAACATCTCATCAGTTCATCTGACAACAACATAAGTGCGGCGCCCTGGGTGCATCACCAATGGAATGCGGAGTGGGCAAACAACCCAAAATAAATCTGCATTTTCATCCCAGACACCGGTATCCATCACCCCGGAACGACCCTCCGAAGAAGAGCCTGTGTTCGGCTTAACAGCCTCCGCACCGGTGTCGGGCATTTCCGCTTCTGTTTGTACAAAGGGGATATGGCTTCCACTGCGGCCTATGAGTGTGGCGCAGAAGAACAAACCGTCGACCATGTTGTCCTCCAATGTCCAATCCACTGACCTCCCCGTGGATTGCATGACCTGGCTGTTCTGGACGATGAGTCAATCGAATGGCTGCTCAACACCTGCCCCGAGATCAACAGGTAGTACGTCCAAGCAGTGGTTAGAAGAACTGGCTCAAAAGGAGAAGAAGCTATTTGCTTGGAATGTTGAATGCGATGTTAGCCTATATGCTTAGTTGCGTACGTCAAGAAGCCAGACTTGCACTTGATCAACGTATTTTGTGTAGCGATTGTTGTAAAAAAATGAATTATGGCTCGGGCAGGCACTCTTTTCGTATTATGTACTGCATAGAAGCAAGATACCTCTGGGGCTTACGATCGAAGTTACACATGTGCGCAGCCTGCTGTTCAACAGCAAATTGTAGGTAATAATGCAATAAGAAACGTTTATTTGGCAATCACTGCTAGCCTTTTTCCAACAGAATAGTACAGTTAGTGGATTGTGGATCTTAACTATGTTGCGTCTGCGGAGCGCTTAGTCTATATTTGTTATGATTTATAGCTTATTTGAGATACAACACAAAACGTTGTAATCTAAACATATGCCATGCAACGAGAGATTAAGCACGTCTAGACATTAGAAACATTTATGCATGCGCATTTCGACCGGCTGAAATCACCATGCACATGCTTTTTAAGCAAAATCAACTTAAGATGATGATAACGTTTATCAATTTGCGCTACTGATAGAAACATGTTCATCGCGGCGCACTGTATTGACTAGCCTCAGGTTTGTTCCTTTAGTAACAGTGCTTTCATAACTGATAGGCTTGAATCTGACTTGCTGCAAATTTTTTCAGATTTGCATTTCATTACAACATTTCCAAATAGTTGTCGTTACTTATATGGCAATGATTAAGATCCGATTCTTCTGTTAAAGACTGGTTAGTTGTTTAGCGAATATAACTAGCTTTTAGCGAAGGTAATTAGCACTTAGAATAATTTTTGTAAGACCTATCGCGATAGCCTTTCATAATCCTCAGCTAAACGAAAAAAAAGGAAGCCTAATCCGCCTTACTGCTGTTGATACTCATTCCTTCTGCCAGTAAAACCGATTTACTCCACACAAACGATAAACCGCCACAAACAAACAAATCTAAGACGTGTGGCTAACGTCGAGTGAAAGGGTGGGGTTAATTTCCTCTGCACTGCAAACAGTGATGTATAAAAGGAATTGACGAAAACCTGCAAAGGTTATTTGGACAAGGATCATGACGCTGACTTACTACTTATCTATGGTCGTCACTCTGCTGACTTCAACCCATGGTAAGGCTGATTTTGATTTATTTATTTGACTTAAATGTTTAATTGCTTTAAAAGCGATTCTTAAAAGTACAGTAGTTCGATATTGCTTTAAAAACTCCAGCATTAGATATGCTGTAGAAGATACTTTTCATTACATTTTACTTGCATGTTTTTGAACGCCTCACGTTTTGTATGTGTTTGCCAAAACACATACAAAGTGTTTGGGTTATGGCACTATAACGTTCCCGTGACGTGAATGTGACGTGTGGCAAATATGCAAAAGCAAAGGAACTTGTTTTTTTTTATCAGAAATTGTGCAAAACTCCGCATGTTATGATGTCTTCATTGGTTTTCAAGGGCAATCGGTTGTCAATTTTTGGCCAAAATTGCCTCAAAAGCCAAAATGTTTGAACCTCGCAGTCCTGGGTGTAATAGCATTTACTGCATGCAGAGAAGAAGTTGCACGGATTATAACAAGCCATCGGCTTGCCACAAGGTGCACAAATCACTATGAAACCAGTTGAATAGGCGCAGAACGAGTGCAGGTGGAAGGCACTCATGACGCTGTAAAGGGAATAAAAGAAAGCATAATGAAACTTTTATTTCGTTCTGATAAATATTGTGGAAATATCATAAATTGCAATATACTTTCAGAGTAAACACATTTCTATCCAATTCATCAAAGCTTTAGCACATTTATATCCCACTCATGCACGTGACCATACTGAAGAAATATCTGTTGCCTATTTCCCTTTATTCTGAAAAATACTTCTTTGCACTACAAAAATGCTTAAAATAGGAATATGTTCCGCTGGTCTTCTTTTTAAAATGTTTCTTACGCAATTATGAGTTATGCGTAAAAGACAAACTATACGCAGTCCAGCACTGTACTCTTTGTTTAAAAAAGGTTGTTGTCCGCACTGACCATAAACTCTATGCAGAGAAATACAAGCAACTAATGGTCTTATTCATAGCATCTCAATTGGAGTTAAGCAGAAAAACAGTTCGCACGAAGTACGTCCCACCGTTTTGTTGATTTGATAGGCAGTGGCACGGCCTGGAATCAATTACGCGCACAGTTTCTTACAGTACAAGACTATAATATTGTACGTGGCTTAAGAAAAATTCATCAAGGTGAATTCTCGTATAAACATAAAAGTCCTGATTTTGACTTGAGCAATATTGATTAATCGTTAAAAAATTGTTCCTGTTACAATCTACCAACTCAACCGTAAATCAATCTTGCTGTCCTGCAGCATTGTCTGTTAAACGTTTTGTTTTAGATTTTTAAGATTTTAGGGAATTCTTATTGCAAAGTACATATTGAAATATGCAAAACGCTCAAACAGACGCTTTCAGGAGAAGTCTACCTGCTTCCTTATCAGTACATAATCTGTCTCATCATTTATTTACTTTGCTGAACTTGCAAGAAAAGTGTTTGTAAAAATACCCGTGTCTGACGCAGCTTTGAAATGCTGGGAGTGTATCAACGCTGCAAGCGATGATGAATGTCGAACGAGAGGAAAGCTGGTCGATTGTCTGCCAAATGAGGTGAAACAATATGTCGTTATGCGTTAATTTACTGGGAATTGTCGAGGGCAAGTATGGACTTTTAATGGCTGCTTTATAACTTCCTTGTTTCTTACTTTGTCTCGTTTCAGATCAGCAATAACACTCTTCGGTTTAATATATTTGAGATACAAACATAAAAGTTTCACTTGAATGTTCGATCTGGAATGTTGCTACGACATGAATATTCTGTTATTGAGAGTCGCTGCTTTATTCTTTGCATTTTAATTTGTGCTTATCTCCTCTTTTCTTTGAATTTTATTTTTCTGGACTCCGCTACACAAAAACGGTTTCTAAGTTTTTTAATTTTCAGGAAATTATTTTGGTATTTTCAGAATAGCTTGGTGAAAAATACAAAAGCAACTACTTTTTCTAAAAAAATGCTAAAACCTTGAAAAACGTTTTTAAGTTTTTTATTACGCTTGCTTGTCCCAAACAAGTCTTTGTGTGCTTTGTAAGTTGCTAAAAGTGCATCGCAGACTTTCCATCTAAACAAACCGATTTTAACTGGGCATAGCGTTGCTTCTGCAAAAACTAAACTTTTTTCTGAACGTAACCGCATGAGGTCAGCGTCACGGAAAGCCCAACCATTGTATTAGTACGAGTTGACTTTCTCCGACAGGATTTTTTACAGCTGTCCTCGGGCGCATTGGCGTTGAGAGGAAAAAGGGAACTACTGCCTAAGGGTTTGCGTGATCTCAAGAAAAAAGTGTAAAAAATACATTGTTGGGCTTTTGAAGACCTGGTGCAGCACGTTGCAATCTTTGCGTTTTATGACAAAGCGCTTGGTTGCTAGGTTCGCATCACCCTCCAGAATGTCATGGAATCTTCATATTTTGTCTTTTTTACTCGAACATTTGCAGCTAGCATGTCAAAATCAAGTACGAACTGAACTATTTGAAGGCCGAATTACATTCAAAATTTCTAAGAGATGCAAACAAGTCTACGCATGCCACAACAACTTCATCCAGGTAATTTTTTTTCTGATCTGTAATGTGATCCGCAACGCCGTTCCACTATAGAAAAACGAAAAACGCGACAGTTTTAGACAATTTTTTACTTACAGTAAACACCTACCTCAAGTGATATCAAAAACAAAACAAAAGAAAAGCCTTCACCAATATTTGAAGGACTTTGCAGAAGCTTCAAATACTTTCAATGGCCGTCTAATTCAGACAACCACTTTCAGATGAAAGTATGCATGGTAATTAATATTAACATTAAAAAACGTAAAAAAAATTATAATGCCAGCAGGGTTTTTTAAAGGCGTTTCAGGGATCCGATCCGCGTGCCTAGAATTGAAAATTCGGTCCCTAGAATCGGAAAAAATTATCATCTGGTCGCTAGAATCAAAGAAATTGGGGTCCCTAGAATCCGAGAAACCGGGTCCCTACAAGTCCATATCGGGTACCCAACATTTTTCTTAAAAAAACCCGGATGCAAGTCCATTTAAAAAATTGGTTTGTTCACACAGCCGCTGCCCTATTCATCCTTGTAATAAGTAGAAAACTATTCGCGCTTTTCAAGTTTTCCGAAAGGAGCGTTTAAGACATTTTTATCTAAAACATGTAAAAGAATATTCAGTAAAAACGCTAGCTTATTTTTTAGTATGCGAAATATTCACGAAGATTTAGATATGTTTGTACTTTGTGTTCTCGTGGTTGTGAGTAATATGCGACCAGTGGGTTTGATAAACTGTTTACAACCTCATAACGGTTCAACCTGAAGTTTGAATTTAAACGTCTCACTGTTAAATTTTTCTTTCAAAATTTTTTAACCTGCGTGATTCAGGGACCTCATTCCATTATTCTGAGGTGCAACCAGATGTTTAAAATGTTCTTATTCCTATAAGCTACGCGTAACCTAAATTCCCTTACCTCTAAACGGATAATTCAGAAACGTTTCTTTGAAACGGTCTGCAATTTTCTCTTCTTTGCCATGCGTTTTGTCTTGATGAAATATCAATCATTAAACAAAGAAATACTTTCTGATGAAGAAATATTGTAACAGGTGAAATTGCAAATAACATTGTCTGAGCGCCACGCAAAAATATAATTTTACTAAAAACAAACAGTGAGCACTTGCAGAGTGATTTCTTTCAGGGCGAAACATTTCAACTGCACATTACTTTTTCCAGAATTCTCGCCCGGCATGGTATCCGACGCAGTGCAACCCAAAAATCCCGCATTCGGTCTGCCGTTGCTGTTGCAATAAAAACGGTTGCAACGCCGATGCCTTGGAATGCCTCTCTAGTAGGTCTTGAAATTGGTTTTGACGGGAAAAGACAAATCCTGAAATATGTTTTATAAAATATCTACTGTATTTACTTTAGACCAGTGATTCTCAACGTCGTCCAAGTGGACAATCGGTGGTCCACCTGAAATTACTGGTGGCCACAGCGTTTTTCACTTGTAACCTGCTGTACAATAAATTTCATAAAGTGTCAGCACTGCAAAGTGGTCCATCGGATATTTTCTTGAAAAGATAGTCTATGGGCCGAAAAAGGTTGAGAACCACTGGTTTAGACCCTGACGAGTGGTCTACTGTCTCCTGTTCAATGTAAAAAAATTTTCAAAGAAGGAGAGTTTTTTTTGAGTCATTGAAGGACAGTTTATGTTGAGCGGAGCATTTTGCTTGTATTTATACAATTCATTATTTTTGGTTACCATAGACAAAATTGTCTAAAAGAGAACATTTCCAGCGTGTTCAGCTAGCATTTCGTGAGTGATTTCTTCGCAGGACCCATGCTGTGCGACTCTCTTGCATCTCCTCTTAACGGGGTCAAAGAATGTCATTATAAAGACATGGAAAACGAACTCGGAAGTAAATGCCGATTTTCTTGCAATCGCGGTAAGTGCTTCAGCGTGCATTCCTACTTTGTGCGATGCCAAGGACAAACACGCAAGATAAACAAAACTGTTGCAGTCGTTTGAAACGCTTTTTAAAAAACACAACAGTCGGCCACAAATCATGACACGAAGATTGCGAAACCGGCTTAGAAGATTCGTAAATCCAAAGAGATGCGGTCTTATCTAAGATTACACTCTGGTGCTTTTCCACCGAGCAAAGAAAAGTTCAAGAAAGAAAGCATAAATGGTCGATATTTCTGCTTACGCATTTGCATACACTTTTACCAACACGAGATGAAGTTCTGTAGCCGTAAATCTTTGGTCGTGAAAGTACGCTTGCAAGAAGATTTGTGTTTGAGTGGCAAGGGTGGTGCACTGTTATTTGGGCGACTGTCAAGTTTCCCGATATGGCCGATCGCACACAAATAAAAGCAATCTGTTGGTCATGGATGACTGCACACGCAATAACTCCGCGAGCGAACTTGTGGGGAAACCTCTGCAAAAAGGCAGCTCGTTCAGGCGTGGAACTGTGCAAGTGCAGGAAGAGGAAAAAGCAAGAGAGTGATCTTGACGAGCGATTTCTAATGCTACTCGTGAATCTGATAAACTGTTGCACGCGCTTCCTGATGGTTGTCGAAACTTAGTGTGTAATTGCATCAATGAATTTTGCTCATCACCATTTTCCCGATCTACTGCCACCATGAACTGCGCTGCAGTGGTCAGACGCAGAAACTAGAGCTACCAAAACAAAAGATGTGGGGGTTTGATTTTTGGAAAATATCATATTTTGCTCTGTGTTTGCTGAATCCTATCCAACTTTCAAAACGTCGAAAAAGAAAACAGTGTCTACGAAATATGAGTTTATCTTTCTTTCTCTGTTTTATTTGAGACTTACATACGCAGGCTTCCGCCTGGCTGGAGAACCAATGAGCGATTGTAAACTTAAAGAAGGTGAAATCACTGCAAAATTCGACTATCCAACACCGGATTGCGTAGAACGTAAGTCCTTAAAAGACATTGGTTTTTATCAAAACTATATTTCTTTTGCGTTATCACGTTTTTCGATAAAATGGAAGGGCCTTTTATTCCTTATAAATATCGTGCAAAAAGACGATGTCAGGTAAATATTTTTTTTATATATTAAAACCTAATATCAGCAGCGCGTATACTTCCATATTACGAGTTTTTGAATCAAACTGTGGTTAAACCGATATTTGAAACATTACCAACCGAAATCCCCTCTGCAAACGTTCCATCAACTGAACAGTACATTATTATGGTGGCTAGAATGATTCATACCTTCTAAACCTTGCCTGTAGATTTCATCAAACTGCCCTCCTTACCACCTTGTTCGGTAGTTGACTTGCTTCACAACCAAAATGCCTCGTGTGCCAATGCAAAAGTTTATTTTTGAATGAGGCTATCAATCATTTTTATATAATTTTTGAAATTTGAAAAGCTGTAAAAGACGAAATTGGGGTGATTTATAATCGATACAAGCCAGACGCAAAAATACACTTTCGTGATGTCACTTTGCTTATTTACTATAAGCACGTGACACTCCACTGCATTTGAAGCCATGAAAATTATGAGATCTCTAATACCATAATCGACTGTTTAAAAAAAACTGTTTTCAACGATTACAGCTGAACGTGAAAGATGCAAAGCTTTCCAAGACAACTTCAGCTATGGTAAAGTGTCGTGCACCAATTTCAATGCCATAGGAAGCACATGTACATTCAACTGTGATAATGGATACATTATACGTGGAAACAACAAAATCATGTGTGGTAAGACGCAATGAGCTCACCAAATGTGCAGAGGTTATTTTGTCTTAGAAGATGAGGTGTTTGATCTGCCGATATCAGCTTGAGAAACTGAAACTTGAATTGATCATTTTTAGTTTAACATTTATCACTCTGGTGAAGTTATTAAGTGGAGGCCTACTAATGCGTAGCGGTTAAATAAATTCACAAAACATTAGATAGCTGTCAAATATTTTTAAATAAAGTGTTTTTCCCAAGTTGTTCCGTGCAATCCCCACTTGCCACCTCCTTCGAAAAGATCACAACTAGGCTCCTAAAAAGTCAAACTGACAAAAATCATGGTCGATTCTGACGTGCACTTACTATAGCCTTGTAATAATCCATATTTTCAAATTTTGAGATCTTTCAGCGCTCTGGAAACTATAGAGAAAGCTCCAGGGTTGTATAAGGTGCGAAGTCCCTGCAGTCGGTGATTCGGGATGTTGCTAGCGCCTCCCTGTTTTCTTAAAGATTCAATCATACTTTAACTGACATTTCGTTACAGTGCACTTTTCGCAAATGCGCTTGTTTTGATAAATCTATGAACACCTTGGTGTTAACTATTTGTTAGTTTGGAAGTGTTCAAGTTCACGTCAGTACTGATCAAAAGAGTTACAGCCTTTTTTGTGATTGAATAGCTGTATTGGTTAGTTCATATTTTGAATCTATAAATCATTGTACTAATATATATCTACTCTTCAAAAGCACTTTTTGTTTTTCTTGCAGGACCTAACAGCACGTGGACAGAGATTCCTCCGACATGTGTAAAAGTGACGTGCGAGTTGTTAGAAACGAAATCATCGAATGAAAAAGTGTCGTGCAGCAACGGAAATAGTCTGGGTAGCGTTTGCCAGTAAGCCACAGAACTTTTCAGTTTCCATGTATGGTAAATCATATTCAGTTTCCATGTATGGTAAATGACTGTGGAAGTACAGTATGTAGAGTGAACGCTTAAAACCAGTGTCAAAATGACACTCTACAATTTTGCAATGACACCCTAAATTCTGGAACCGAGTCAAGGTTTTGCCTTGTATCGAAGTAAAACGATTTGAAGAAAACATTGCAACAGGCGGCTGCAGTGTTATAGGCAGACACAATTTCTGGCGCGGATGTTGGAAGCGAAAATTGTAAATATAGCATCTGTGCATTGTCATGTGCACCGCCTCACTTCCGCCTCTTACTATACTGCCGCAGATTTGTGTAGTATGGTGTGCGAAACTGCGAAAGAATCTTAATTCAATTATGGAAGTGTTTTACTGTTTCACCGTTGCGATCGGTATGCCTGGCGATGCATCAGACTACAATGAAGACAAAAGGTCGGCAGTTGCAGGGCGCATGCAAAACAAGGTGGTTGTCGAGTGAGGCAACAGCAAGAGTTAGAAGTGAGATTTTGGCCGCACTGAAGCAGCTGTCAGAGAATAAAAACAACGCAATGCGCGTTGTTTCACTGCGACTTATAAAACCAAAAAATTCATTATTTGTGTCATTGCAATCATTCGGCGCCCTCATCGTGATTCGGCGCCCCGGGAATTGTGCCCCTTTGCCTCCCCTCGTTTCACTCCTGTGTGTGCTGTCACCACACCTCTTCATAGGCTTTATCAGGGTTCTCCACACTACGCCCCGCACGCCAAATCCGACCTGTGAAGCTATTTCACTCGGCCCGCAAAACACATTTTGCCAATAATGAAAAAATAATATATTTACGAAAAATGTGTTCATTTGGTAGAATGTAACATATCCCGAAAAAATCACATTATGCAAGATGTCCGGCCGTCGAACTGTTGTGCAATAGCTTATGGTTATGTGGTCCTATCCCAATAAATTTGGAAAGTCCTGGTCTATATGAATTGGATAGACGGTCACAGACGCGTCGACGAGGGTGTCACTGTAGGGAAATGCAGGATGAACAGTTTGCTTTTTGCAGACGAGTTGGTACTGCATACGTAGATCTTCTCAACAGGCGCTTCAGTACGCATTTGATCGGTTTTCCGCTGCGTGCGAACAAGAAGGAACGAAAATAAGCACTAAAAAGATTGAGATATTACGTCTCGCAAGACGTCCAATGCTGCGTATTCTGCAATTGAGCGTAAATAGATTGCAGCAGGTGGAGACGTTCAAGTACCTTGGGTGGTATTCACGAATAGACGGAAGACTGGAACAGAGGGATTGGTACACTGATTGGTAAAGCAAACGCAGATCTGCGTGAGCTTTATTGCCCCGTGGTGACGAAACGGGAGCTTTCAAAGAACGCAAAGCTTACAGTTTTTAAATCGGTTATTGTTCCGATCCTCACCTGTGGCCATGAATCTTAGGTGACGACTGAAAAAATACTGTCGAAAGAATAAACGGCAGAGATATTATTTCGACACTATTCTTTCAGTCGTTTTGCGAAGAGTGCTCAGTGTGACACTTCATGACAGAGCACAGGTCTGCAATCCGTAAAGCCCAGGATGTAAAGCCACTTCTCCGCATAGAGACATCTCAGCTATGTCAGATCGGCCATGTGACGAGAATGTCTCCTAAAGTATGTGGCAAACTAAGTCATTCGGGCTACCGTCTACTCCCATGGGAAAGCAGTGCAAAGTGTTTCCAAAGACCAAAAACTACATCTCCGACCTTTCTTGGTCCCATCGTGGCGTGGAGCCAGCAGAACCATTTGAGATTGCTGTTGATCGTGAGGTATTTCGGGTACTCTTGGGGCTGCTGGCCCCGCGATCTTCCTCAAAGAACAATCGGACACGAAAATGAGTGAATCAATGAATATGTAGGCATATATTGAACCGTTCTAATTATGAAATTGTCTTTAGTTCCTTTGCCAAAAGTCAATGTCGTATTCAAATAATTAAGCATATTTGGACGGAAAACTGCATTTTTGTGAATAGGATTTAAAAGTATCTAACTTAGTAGGAAAATGGTGCTGACACCCTAAAGCTCCCCCACGACACCCTTTCAAAAATCTTTAAAAAATCACCGGTCTGGTGTACGTTAATGTGTTAGGTGATTTTAGCGGCATATCTTCAACTTTCATTCAGCGCTTCAAAAAACTTATCTTGTGAATTGATTAATGGTTTATGGAAGTTTTGAAAACTGATGATTAGCTGGGCACAGATCGCGCTTGAGGTTTGCATACAAACCCAAGTGCATTGAGCTATTTTGAAATTTCGAACAGGCTCTGCCAAACAGCAACTTTTCATCATCATTTAGTTTACTCGCACCTACCGAAGAACCAGTGCTTCCTATCCAAAAACGTTGCAGCAAATAATGTTCAACCTGTTTTTACAAACATTGTCTCCGTTTTTCCTAATTTAGACAACATGCTGAATTGCGGTATTGTCGGAATAATGTTTGAGAGGCTTTTGCTTTACGTTCATCAGGCTAGTTTGCATCGACCACTTCTGAAAAAACATCAAGCGTTTCCATATGTTGCAGGTTTTCCTGCAATAGAGGTTATGCTCTGAACGGCACATCCTCTATAATATGCCGCAACAACCAAGCAAAGAATGGAAAAGGTTCTTGGAGCAACGACCCCCCGACTTGTAAACGTAAGTAAATAAGAGAGCGCACAGTGTTTCTTGATAAAATCAAACTGGGCTCTTTCGGAAATAAAACTCTCTCTTCTACAACAATGCACTCATTTTTCAAGAAGGTTTTGACTTGGTTGTGGCGAATTAATGCGGAAATTTTTTGCGCATATCTTGCAAAATACGGAAGTCTTTTTCCTATTTTACTTGCCAAAGATTTACGAAGGAACAAGAAAACAGTTAAAGAAACACTATTTTTTCAGGTATTGTGTGCCAACCATTTCACGCTGACTTGGTCAACGGTGAAGTAATTTGTAGCGATGCCAACAACGAAGGCAGTTCCTGTTTCTTTACTTGTGGTCCCAACTTCGTACTTTCTGGGACTTCAGTGTTAACCTGTATTGACGATAGAAACGGAGACTCTCTGGGAGCATGGTCAAGTCTTCCACCGAGATGCTTGCGTAAGGGTCTTTGTTTATTCAGCAACTTCACTGTGGGAGGCAAAATTTATTTATACTTTCTCTACTGCACGAGTTAGCACGAAGACTAGGAAGAACAGATATAGATGAGGGAAATGCTTTTCATCAGGAAATATCGTAGCATCAACCACGATTTTCAGACTTGTTTCAACAAACCATTTAAACGTGGAATTAGGTAGAATGCTCTTTTCTGTGGAGTGTGGATAAGTATAATATGCGTTATTTTGCTGCAAATGCCAGTTCAACTATTTCTGATGGAACAATGTACTGTTCATTCCGTCCGATTTTGAACAGATGAAAACAGGTTGCTGAAACTTTCTACTTGATTTATCTGGAAACAATTTGCAATTTCTTGTTTTTTAACAGAACGTGACACTTGTTATTTTCAACCACATGCACACACGTAAATTTTGAACTTCCAGCTTGTAATTTGTTTTACCTGTTTATGTACAGTCGAAATATGCGAACCCCTTGTGAAAATGTCGGAACATGGACAAGTATTTTGCACAAATTCAAATTACATTGGAAGCGAATGTACGTTCAGCTGCGCAGCTGGCTTCTTCGTCAGCGGCAGCACAACAACTACCTGTGGTAAGGCACAAGTTGTTTTTCGTCAAGCACTTCTTAAGGAGTTTCTCGTCTGGAAATAAACGTATCAAAACACATGCATTTCATTTCCTTAATCACTATGCAGGTTTTCGAAAAAATAAGAGAAAAAGCTTTTTATGTTTTCACAAACTACAGTATATGCTGGAAAAAACAGGTTTTTACGTGTAAGTCTGTTAGAAAGTTTTATTTACAAACATAGTTACACAACGCAGGAAAACTCGTCTAATTGGAAAAGTAGAACTGTGGTTTTGATGAAATGCGTTGAAATCATTTTTATTTGTTTTTTTCATTTAACAACGACGAGCGGCAGGCCGGAGCCCGAATATGCTCTTGGTCGTGTCATGTCGAGCGAACAAATTCATGACGGGCAATTAATCAACGATTGCAAACAAATGATTAAATGCGTTATTCAAAATTAGGACATTTTTTCCTGCATGGGAGGAGTATCTGAAAGTAAAGTTTACTGAAGTATTTATCTAGCAATTTAAACCTTCTCTATTTTGTCAGATGTTGATTTTATGAAAAAAATAATTATTTTCTTACATTGGTTGGATGCTACGTGGCACTTTGTGGCATGAATGCAACTGTTGTATACAGGCCCTGACAAATCCTGGAGTAATCCACCTTCAAACTGTGTAAAAATAATCTGCGACCCTATTCAAGATTTACCAACAAATGGAACAGTGCTTTGCGACGACGACAATGACTTGGGAAGCAAGTGTCGGTAAGAGGATTTCAAAATTCCGATGCACGTGGTCCTGAATACGCATCAATTAAATACATGTAAACTTGTTGAATTATGTTTAATTGTTGATTGGGTTTGAGTATCCCAAGAGAGACAATCACAAAAATAGAAAACTTGGAAGTTACTCGCGAGATGCATTCATTCTGTTTTTAAAGTGCACGCTGAAATCAAGCAGTACAAAATTTTTCAAAAAAAGTAAAAAAAGCAGAAGTTGTGAAAAGCCAAAATCTAGGGATAAATAAGCGATGGTTTGATCATTTTTCGGGTTTCTCTTGAAAAATATTTTAACCATCTTCTTGGATGCAGGTACTTTGCCTTTGGTTTCATTTACCGTAGTTGCATGGAAAGCAACCCAAAATAATTTCTGAATCTTACCAAAAGGTAGCGTTGGAAAGACATATAATCGTTTTCCAAATTTTGTGCAAAAACCTATTTCACTTCAAATTTCTTATTTTCTGGTTTAGCTTTGCTTGCAATGATGAGTACGAAATAATTGGCAGCAACGCTACTGTTTGCATCAACGACCAGGACAGCTTCAATAACGGAGTATGGAGCAACAAGCCGCCTGAATGCAGAAGTAAGCGAAAAGTTTTAAATGTACAGTAGTTTTCTGGTATATGCCAATAGAGTTTATTTGCTCCTGGGACACAATGGGTGCAAATCGAAAAGATGCCCTGGAGAAGAGTTTCCCAAACTCCTCCATTGCATGCTTCGAGCGGCAAGAGAAACGCCAGGCTGATTTATCGCCATGGCGGAAAGGACCATGATGATAGTTGATGAGCGTATGTTGGCATCATCCACGTTCGCAATCGGTTTTTGCATGTGGTGATAAATCCTTAAATGTAAAACGTGCATTTCGGAGGTAATTTGGAAAGCCTTATTCTTTAGCCGTTCGCTGAAACATTGAAAGAGGTGATATGACCTAATGAAGGCTTTATTAAACTTATTCGTCGAGTCCGCAGCGAACGATCAAGCGACATACAGTGAATGAAACAACATGAGCGTTGTCAACCGAACAGCGACTTCTGCACAAAGCTGGAGGCGCAAAGAACCAACGCCACGTCGCAAACGTTCAACGCAAGTCAAACAAATAACGGCGCGCATCAAAAATGCACTCGCGCGCGTGACACTACAAGAAAACAAAATAACGCCAAATAGGACAAGAGGTTTGGGGAACCGTTGGGAAATAAATGTATTTCCTTATCCACCTCATGGCTTTTCGTAAGCTCTTATTTTTTAACAGTTTCAATTACACTCAAACATCTTGCCATTCTGTATGGTCTTTGGCACACCAACGGCAAAACCTGCTGGCGCGATTGCCTGCTTTGTATACGAAACTATGTCTAGTCAACGTCTAATGAAATGGCAGGAATGGAATGTCCGAGCCAAGGTCTATTGAGTGACGGGAGCATCAGCTGCACTGCTGGCAACTTCGTGTCTTCAACCTGCGTTTTCATATGCAACGAAGGATTTATGATCAATCCTATTAACAACACCAGAAACAAGTGTCAAGCGAACAAAACGTGGAGCCTGCCGAAGCCATGCTGCGCAAGTAAATGAGCAAATTTTCTACATATTCGCTTCATAGAAAGCTGAAATGGTAATAACTATCCCCGTTTCTCACCACGCACTTGAAGTGATTTCTGTATCAAAACGAGATTCCTTCACAAATTGAATATGGGAACATTAACATTTAAAAATATCTAACTGAAACAAACACCAAATTTTAATTTGGCATGTCAAAAGCAATAGTTTTCTCATGGTTTTCAGTGTTACAAGTGGGAAAGAAAAACCAAGAATTTTCTTTTCTAGTAATTTATAGACCAGGAAAAAGAATTGACTACGTTGCTCTCATTATAAATTTGTAATATGCTAACGGAGTTGCGCATAAATTTATGTTGTCACTAGGGCCATTTTTATGACCTAAACAACGTGATAAGATCACTTTATTTTTGAGAAAATATCATTTTATACGACCAAACCAAAATGATTGAGCGAGAACATAGAACTACTGTACAAAAAAGAATTACTAGCGAAAAAATGCATAAGAGATGGTAGTCTCAAAACATGAATAAACAGCTCAAAACATGAGCAAAACATACCCTATAGTTTGAAGGAAATTGAAAATACGCGTGACGGACATTGGTGTATTTCTTTGGGGCAGCATGACCATGCAGTTTTAGGCAGTACGTTATATTTCATCCAAATAACTTGGTTCACCTACGTTCACCTGAATTGTTTTAATGGTTCCCTTATTGAATTAGGTTGAAAATATGCAAAACATAACTTTGTGACTTAACATGGAAAATATGACTTTTTATGACTTGATAACTTTTGTTATAGACTTCGTAGGGGTGCATTTGTGTTTTAAATTTCGTTTCATAGCCGCCTAAATCACAGAAAAATATGACTTTTATGGCTTGAAATTGCCCTAGTTATCACAAAGCGATAGAAGAACGGGGACTGCAAAGTGTACCTTGTTTCATTCGCTAGGTTAGTATGTTATTAGCAACTAAAGCCTTTCGCAACTGAAGCATTCTTTCTTTACAATTTAAGTTAAATGATTTAGACCCTTTCTCAACGGACGAAGTGAAATTGCTAGCCAACTACTGGAACAGAAAAAATTTACGATTTTGTGTAAGGAACAAACGCCAAGAATTTCTTCTAATGAAGGAAAGTGTTTTTTTAATTCGGTACAATTTTGAAAAATGAAATCTGAATAATATTAATGACACTCTTTCATTTGTATAACTGCCGTTCGTTTAGTGAAATTCCTTTCCAGGTCTTTTGTTCAGGCAGAAATGCTCCAACCAGACTCACCTTCAGGCCCCTCCTTGGCATATTCAGAGAAGCGAAAGTGTACAGGATAGCATTTAAAGGTCGCGGTTGCAGGCCACGCCACAGTCAGACAGGACAGAAACTAATACCGTGACTGTAAAACAACGTTTGGAGCAGTCTTCAAGAAATCCTCAAAATTGTGTTCCAAGGAGGCAGATTTTTCAAATTCAGTTATGCGCACAATTTCCAATTAGGTGTTATGGACAGGGTCATTACAAACGTCAATGTGCGAGTAACCACAGGGATTCTGCGCCAATGAGTTAAGATCGAACATATCATCAATTATTGAGCTGTGCTCGCAAAATGGTGCTGCACGAGGACAGAACTTAAACCATATAAAACTTACATATCTGCACGACAGGCCTATGAAAAAATTGCAAAGTTTTCTTTTCAGTTAAGGAAGTGTGCTTTTTGAAAAATAGGGTAACTTCAAACAGTTTATTCATTTTTGAGGAACTCCAAACAGCTTCATTCCAATTCGAATAATATACAACCACTTCAATTAAATTTGCATGGGCTACATTTAGAAACATTTGGGCAAATTCCAATAGCCTAATCATATTTGGGTAATTGAAACAACTTCATGCAAACTTGTGTACAATTAGAAATATCAGGTCAAATTGGAAGAGTGTCATTCAGATTTGCACGTATTATAAATATTTGAGCAAACTACAACAGCCCAAATCAAATATAGGCCAACTGAAACAACTTCATTCAAATTTGGATAGAGTTAGAAACATACAGTAAAAAACTCTAGCCTTGCGGCAAGCTTCTGAGGAATCTGCCTGCTTTCTGCTTTCATTCTTCTGCGACGATTAAAACTTGCAAGCGTATCTATTTTTCATAGTTAAAGGCCACAAAGATGGCGCAAGTAAATCAGTCACAGTTTATTGACGGGGAAACTAGTTTCGCGTTTTCCAACGCATCATCAGTCCTGTAAATGTAAGACAAATCTTACAGGCGAAATGTTGACACTTGAAAACAAGTAAAGAAA
>Ga0210059_1006567_pt1 | contig 18627 bp, 8 predicted proteins | sample Ectturendosymbi2_FD_188042 | JGI IMG/M metagenome (GOLD analysis project Ga0210059, IMG submission 188042) | Ecteinascidia turbinata endosymbiont from Florida, USA - Sample 2 (SPAdes) (version 2) | ecosystem: Host-associated > Tunicates > Ascidians > Unclassified | place: Key West, Florida... | reverse complement strand
TGAGTATTTGATTGTGATGTTCAAGATGCTTTATTATTCCTTATTGTTATAATAAGCATGATACATGATTTTCTCTCATTTTATATTGTTGTAAGCAAATGTGAGGAGTGGAAAGAGGAAGCATTTTTATGGTCAACCCCGAGCGACATTAACATCGCTTCGTCACTGCAGTAGAGCATGCGGTGAGATATTACCTCGCAGGTTCAAAGTGTAAACCTAATTTGTGCCAAAAATGTCTATTACTCTAATAGGTCTAAATATTTTTTTCTTTGCGTAACAGCAGAATCACGAGCAACATTTTTAAAACTTGTTTTGGACAGAGTGAGCAAGTTCGGATGGATGAAAAATTAGTTACAATTTTGCGCTTTGAAATTCAAAGTAATGCTTTCGTTTTTATAAATCTCTAAATTTATCACCTCTTAATTCTAAATCTTTGGAGAATTCTTACCCAATTACTAGGAGAAAAGTAATTAGGAAAGGTGTAGGTAAAGTTACAAAAAATGGCAAAGCTTTGTTAGCCAAAATACACGAAATATGTGGCGAAGAAATTTGAGTGTCAGTGCAGATGCCCAGTGTTAACATAAAAAGAGTGTAGTGAAACAGGTAAGTGGTAGATAGTAAAAAACTTTAAAATTTTGTTACTTCATTGGCAAATGACATAAACGACGAAACGCCTTGGCAAAAAATTTAATGATGGAAAGCAACCTTTTCTTTACCACTTTACTGTGCTGTTATTCCCAGTGCTGCTGGGGCTGTATACACTCGCCTACATCGACTGTGCTTGCTTTAAAACAAAAAAGTAATGATTCGCCTCTTCTCCACTTTCTCAAATAACATAGGCATAGTTCAATACTAGGTAGGAGACCAGAACATGGGACCTTCACCAGGGCATCACCTCCTGTCCTTACACAGAAGGGTTGGTATTGCTTTGTAACGAACAAAACAATTAATATCTTTCTAAGTCAAAATAAATTTATTGAAGTACGACAACGGCAAACACCTCGAATATTCAATTGGTTCACCGACATTTTTCGAGTAAAAAATGCGTAGACCTTTTAAACGCTGCCAACATTTTCAATGTCCATGCATTTCTTCATGGAATTTGTAAATAAGGCCACAGGTTTGAGGTTGTATATTCCTAACAGGAAAGTGAAAATGAACGTTTGCAGTATTTGGCCGTTTGCACAAATTTCGGATGATTTTTACTATCTTGATATTTGGCAATGTGCCAGATATTTTGTTGCAGCGTTATTCAAGGAGTTAGCTTCACTTACCACCAGAGAAATGTGAGGTCTCGAGTCTCGGTCTCGGTCTCGAACTTCCAGGTCTCGGTCTCGGCTTTTATGACAAAGTCTCGGTCTCGGTCTCGTCTCGAAATTTGAGCCAGATCTCGGTCTCGGAGGTTACGGTCTCGACCACATCACTGGCAAAAATACATTATTATTATATGTGACCGTTTGCGAAAACGTTGTACCATGGTTGAATAAGAAAGATGACGTCATCAAATGAAATTTCATGAAAATTGCCCCCCCAAAATGAAGAGCTGGTTGCACCCCTGCTTTGCAGTGTCCGTTTGATCGACGGCGTGTCAAGCCACATTGCTTTCGCATTTTACCTAGACTAGTTCAATTCAGGAATTAGCGCCCTACTCCGCACTAGTGCTGTAACAAGTGTTACGTGTTAGCTAACAACAGTGTTAAGAATGTGTCTGCAACCCTATGGTTCTGTCTTCAATCAGTTGCAAAAAGTGTCTTTAACCCTGTGATTCCGCCGGCTTCAATGCCTTGTACTACGTTCTGTTTTGTCTGTTTTTATCAACTTGCGTTCTGCATAGTGTGTGTATTCATACTATGGACTTCGTGTCTGCTCATAAACAAATAAATTAAATTAAACTAAATTACTGGTTACCTGAAAAAGGACCAAACAATCTTATCTTCAGGGGCCACGCATCACTACACTGCGGCAGTGAACCTCTGTGTCAGATAGTTGCTATCCTGTGAGCGAGTAATAATGATATTCAACTTTAGAATTTTCCTGCTATATGACGTAAAATTACCAACGATGGGATATCGGACAAATCTCGAGACCACTGTACCATCACATGGGAATCCCATTCCTAGGGACAAACCTGCATCTATCCGTGTATTGCTGATGTGTATGTGCTCAAGCGCACCTCATCACGCCGGTAGAAATTTCACATTTCTTGTAAACTGCTACTAGTCATTGTATTATGGATCTTGAACGCGAGGTAAACAAAAAATGAAAATTATAATAGTTGTACGGTTGTATGCACAAAAAACGGTGCGAGGAAAAGTCCGTCAAGAAATACGAACAGAAATTTTAAAAAATGAAACCTCCAAATATTATAAATGTGAAATTGTTTTTTTACACTATCGTTCTGAATTTCTTTACTTTTCCACTATGGAAAACATTAACATTGTCTTTTACATATTCTCATTAGAGGCTATAGGAAACGCTTTGTTCTGTGATTACAGACTCTTGTGAAACCACAGGTTTAGAATAAAATTGTGGTTATTAAATTCCCATAATTTTCACAAAGTGTGCAAATGAAAGTTACTGAAAGTGTTTGAGTAGTTTGTTTGAAAAAAAACTAGAACACATTTTTTAAATTCTTGTCCTGAAGAAATACTTAAGATTAAACTTCTTTTAACTGCACAAGACCTCAAGCATCTAGTTCTAAACTTTACACATGCTTTATAAACCTGATTGAAGAGCATTTCTACAGATTAAAGTTAAAGTAACTTCAAATTATATGACGTAAACATGGAATAGCTTGCGATGATAGGATGTGGGATGTTAATGGCATAGCTGGAATTACCAAGATGCAAAATGTTTTGCAATTGGTGAAGAAATTTTGAAAGAAACTGCTACATTTTTGTGATTGAATTGAATCTCACACAAAAACATATCTTTGAATTCTACTCACAATAAACTTGGTATAGATTGTCATATTCTACAGCAGTGGTTCCCAACCTGTCTAGGCTTGCGGCACCCTGCAGAAGAGAATTATATTTTACGGCACCCAGTGGCGAACCCACACAATTTTGCTTCAAGGTTTGATGACAGTTTGAAAATGTATTTTTAACAGTATATTAAAAAACGCATTAGCTCGCGGCACCCCTGGGTATTGTAAATGGCACCCCGGTTGGGAACCACTGCTCTACAGCCTCAAATGTTTGAAAATTTTACTGTACGGCAGTCTTTACAAGAATGAAAGAAAAGGTTGTTTTAGAAATACTCGCAAAGTTCACAATCCATCCACTGCCTGTTCAGAAAAACATGCGGAGGTAACCTAAATACTCTCTACGTGCCTACTGTTCTTTGACCTATCACAAACACGTCTAGGTTTTGCTGTACAGCAAAGAAAATCTGGCATTTGTCTGTCCGCAACTTCAATGCACGTCGGACCACACAGCATAAGCGCATTACGAACCCAGCTCGAGTAAAATCACGTTTTCAACTGTGGTGATGATACAAAAACATTTCGTTTTTTGCCGCAGTGTCTACGCTAATATCAAAAAACATTGATTTCATATTTCTTGAACAATATACATCGGGAACTCCGGCAAACAGTGTCATTCCCTACTGTCTCTGCTACATTTTAAGTAAACAACTGATTTGAGCAGACTTTTCATGTTATCCGGGTAACGAATTTTTGTACATGTTCAGTTGTTGCTGGATTTTGGGTAAGCGTAACGGTGTTTATACTTTTTGAACTTCTTTGTGAAGTACTCTTTGAACCAAACACAATAATGGAACAATTTTCTATTTCTATCAGGCAATGACCTTCAACAGTTAGCTGCGTGCTGTGTTGGAAGACTAAGGCCCCACGAGATTGGCAAAGAGTCAACAAACATTTTTTTTCACCACGCATTCTTAAATTGATTGTCGATCGTTGAGAAACTTCTGACGCATCTCGCGTCTAATTCTTCAGATTTACCGTGTTTTCATATGATACATGCACGAAACGAAGGCATCTGTCGACAAACAAGACGTTTGGGGATTACGTTTGACACAATAGCAGTAGACCCGGTCAGCCAACGTTTAGCTTTTAAGGCTTAAATTTTCAGATTTCTGCAGAAGCCAGCGTCCTTCTCAAAGTGCCCTGCACCTGCATGCGTAAATTTGAGATAGGGAGGCATTCTTCTTAGAAGCGGTTGATCTCGTCAAAAAGTCGCGCTGTAAATGAACATTGAGAAAAGTTCAGGAACTGTAGATGTTACTAATGTGTGACCTGCATAGTAAGTCGGGGGTGTAGTTGCGGAAAATTGAACATGTCATTCGGGTTCAATAACGTCATATGTATTAGTTGGTGCAGTTAATTAGAGCTTAGGTGGTGTGACAAGCACAAGATTTGTTCGATGAAGCGATAAATAAGCTGGGCACTATGAGCTTACGCAAGAGCCGTACGAACAAGCCGCAGTTGTTCTGTTGACGGAGAGTCTGGATGTGAGTTGGCGTCCGACAATAACGGCATATTAAACTCACCAGGGACCGAACGGATAGTACCAAGAAACCACTGGCTGACCGCATTAACTTCAACGCCTCCCCGATGCGTTTAACAGGCTTCGCAGCGGGTGGTGAAAGCCTTGCTAGTCTCGGTGTCAGATAACAACCGCCTCTGCCTGGTCAGGGTTTGTCAGTTCACCCGGTGTTCATTAGAAGGACATTGAGTTAGATATCGACCTCTTTCACGCACGCTAATAAAGGTCAGGAAATCAGTCTTGATCATATCTGTTGCTGTTCATGGAAAAAACTAACTATATTAGTAGCGTGTGAGCCGTAGCTAGTGCAATTGCGAAATAAGACAGTTTTGCAGAAGATTTTGCAGCTGTAATGTTGAAAGCACGCATCAGTGGCAGAAAGTATTGGGAATGGCAATGTTTGTGCTGTTTATGCCGGACGGTAGGTAAAATAGTACGTCAACTCGACGAGGGCTGAAACCGCCTTGTGTTGACAGGAAACCTAGGTTAATGAAGTTCAACATTGCTTAAACACTGACTCAAACAAGCGAATGAAATATAAAAATGCGAGAAAGCACAAACCGAGAAAAAATACCTTTTTGAATAAAAAAATTTCAACTTTACTGTATTCCCATTCTAGAATCCAGAAAAACAGAAAGTAAGTTTTCAAAAGCTACAGTATATACACAAAACATTAAGTGTAATTTTCTTATAAAGCTTATGGGAATCCCGGGAATGAATTTATTAAAGGAAACGTTTTCGAGATTTTGCAAACTTACGCGTAAGGCAAAGTCTTCGAAATCTATGCGAAAACTAGGCTACTGAGGGCGATTTGCGAAGAAAGTTGCTAGGGACGTGATAATGTGCGTCTGAACACTCCTTCAACGTCTCAGTCCTGTCTCGGACTTCCAATACACGAGCGCCATTCCTCTGCCAAAGCCAATTGTTTTATATGGGTGGGTTGTCACATTCCAACGCGTTTGTTCATTTCAGAACTGCGATGTTGCTGGATATAACAAACTGAAAAAAACAAAAACATAAAAAAAAATAATTTCTGCTTTTAAAACACGTACTAGAAAGCACTAAGCAGAGCTACATGCAGCTGCAACTACTTGCGCGGCGATATACTTAAAAAGCTTGTGGAAGGATACATAACAGCTCGAACCTTTACAACAGTCAATGAGTCAACTGACCGAAGAGACAATATTGCGGTGAGCTTGATCAGATCAGATGCCGTCTGTTTGAAATGACAGCGGCTTGTGAAAAATGTAGACGACAAGCTACTGATACACACACCAGAAAACTGCGCTACTTGAAACGTAACGATTCGGAAGGTTGCGTGACAGATACCGAGCAAAAATTTAGAATTTCAACTGCCAGTATTAACCACAGGCTCCCATCGCTATCTACAAGGATTCTGCAAAACACGCAAGTTTACCCGCAATCGAGCCTTTTCTGGGACCATCATGCCGAGAGAAATGTGTTACTGATCCTGCTGCATCTGGTGGTGTGGTAGGCCATTGTCAGCTATAGTGGATACATCCGCGCTTCAGTGTTTCGTGCATTCTTAATGTTTGATTTCAAGCAATTTCTATTCGTGATTCGATCTTGTTTTTGAACAGCGTAAACGTTGGTCATGACAGTCTGCTAGCCTACATCACGGCGACTGGTCGCTGTTTCCTGTCGTTCAGGCTGTGAACGTTCAACGCTGTTTTCGACGTTATTCTGCACGAAACCATTTTACGTTACGTCAGGGGCGGATCGAGCTAGTAAGGTTCCGGGGGGCGATTTCAGCAATATTTGGTAGACAAGCCTCATACTATTGCGAAAGATGTTTTCAGAATTGTACAAAATTTTGGTGAATAAAGTTACTTTCGTAGGTTTTACGGGGGGGCGATCGCCCAAGTCGCTTCCCCCTGGATCCGCCCTTGCGTTACGTTGTTCCAAATTTGCATACAGGTGTACTGAAAAGTTTGTTATTGTCTGAATATAATCAAGGGAGCAATCAAACTTAGATCGTTACTGGAAAGATACTGTCGGACAAAGTATTTGGGATCTTTAAATCGCATTACTTTGACTGGGCAACTTCAAGAAGTCAGGTCGCTTAGCCGAGACACTGACTTGCGCTCCTGCAACAACTAGATTGACCCCTCAACTAGCAGGGATCCCAGTAGTTTACAATGCTCCCTAACTTTTGCTGCCATGTTTTTATCCTTTTTCCTTTACAGCTGTAATGTTAATAATATTACCACTTGGTAAATTGAAGTCTACATTTAGTTAGTACTATGATTGTGAGTTAAAATGTTTTTTTCTTGATTTCCTGACTTCCCAGTATCGTGAGTTCCTGCCAGGAATCTTTGAGATAAGTAAACACGAAAATTTGCAAGTTCGTTCCTTTTTCCTCTCTGAAAACTTTATTCAGAGATGTGTGTATATCTTTTTGCAAACGTCGCCACTACATCAACTAGGAAACCAATCAGTGCAAACTTTAGGGCTTTTGTCACTGATTTCTTTGTATGCGGTAAATATACAGTAGAAGGTGATAAGGCTGTGGTCAAGCTCAGACAAGAATTGAAAATTCAAACCGTAAAATTTAAGGACTTGTGGATCATCATCAGCCAGTGCACATTTTTAAGGCAACTCTTTAGTGACACTTCAACACCACAAGGTAATCCTTCGAAATTTTCGGTTGCCAAAACAAAAACTGACTTTTGTACGGTCGGCGGAACAAGAGGTTAGGAGGGTCTGGGCCCCACCATTATTGAAGAGGGGTCATACATACAAGTGACCGGCTCATTATTTTACTCTGTTTTAACTTCTTGGCATTTTCAAAATGTTGCTGAGTGCCTCATCATATCGACGAGGCAAACTTATCCTGATACAAACATCTCTGTGACAAATTAGTGAATCATCTGTGTGCAGTAAGAAAGCTCTTTTAGATGGTTGTGTATGCAGTAAAACGTAAGAATGTTACGTAGTTCCAAATACATTTTTTGCTCAAGAGGTTGGGCGCAAAGAGTGTATACACACAGAATATTCAAAAGCAGGCAACTCGTATTCATGTACGGTTACATATAAGAACTGATGGGTAACGATAACTTTACAACAAACAGAAGAAAACGCAAATACGTAGTGAGCTCTCTGTACAGGCTGTCATCTGGCCGGCCGTCAAACCATCTGGTCCTATTTACTCCGGAATGCAATTAACAATCGCGACGCTCTCAACAGAGATTGACATGCTTAAAGGTACACGTCCACCAGCAGATGCAAAGTTAAACAACACGTACGTGAAGAAACTATGAGAAATACTTTTGGGCTTGGAAAACCGGCGTTTCTTGAAAATTGGTAGCAATGTTGTTTAGGCACCGCAGGCTTGTTTCATAGAAAAACAGTTATCGTGTAGCGTTAGTGGTATTGACAGAAAATCTTTTGAAAACATCACAATTTATACAAAAAGGTCTTTCCAAGGTTGAACTATCACCGATAACATCATCACACAATCACTCAACCTTGATGTAGGTAGAACGCCTAAACCTTGATGTAGGCAGAACGCCTAGAGCTTGTAGCGATGCCATATTCCAAGGCAACAGATGCTGTCCGACTTATCTGTCACCGCTGCAGGTGCTAATATGAACAGATGGAAAGGAGCAATATGTTTTGCATAACACGTGACACACTTGCCGTAATACTGTGGCTAGTGCCACGACTGATATTTCGTTTAAACGATTTTGTCGTCATCGCGCGTCTTGAGAACTAAACGCATCGCATTTAACTGTGAAATTGTCCCAAAAACTTTGTGAAGTCAAAACATGTCCAGAATGTATATTTTGGCATCCACGGAATTGAAAAAATTTGGCTTTATGACTGACACTGCCCCATTAAGTATTTTTAATTTAGATTTTTTTCAAGCGATTTGAAAAAAATCAAAAAATCTCTTAAGACATTTTCACGTTTTAAAAGAATATTCAGTAATCACTGTTTAATCCAGACTTGCTTCGTTCTGATAATAATAATTACTTCAGTGTGGTGGCTTCTCAAACTATAGCTGATGAACAAGCGCTTTTCAAACAAAAGAGCAAATTTAAAGCGTTATGTGTTTTGCTTAATAATTTTTAGTTGGGCTTTTTACAGAAGCTACCGGGCATTCAAATTTTTGCTTCTTTGCGATGTCACCGTAAGATTTTCTTTTAGAGAGCGATTAAGGTTTATAACCTTGGCAGTGGCGTAGAGGTCCGTAACCAGGGGGTCGAAACCACCTGCAAAATTTTTCGCCTCCGCTGGAAAAATGTGTTGGACACAGTTGAAGACTGTTGACCATAGTTTAAAAAATTTGGGCCCCTCTTAGAAAACACTTTGCTCCACCTGGTGTTCCAAACTGGTTACGGGCCTAGTGGCGTAGCTAGAAGTTTGAGCCAGGGGGGAACTTAGCTGAAGGTGGCCCACTGGCCACCGTAAGGGGGGCACTAGCCAAGGCTCAGAAAATAGTTGAGAAATGATAGTGAATCTGGATGTCGTGGACAGAGGCGAATTTTAATTTTCGGGGCCCTAGGCTATTTTAAATTGGGGGCCCTTCTGGGGGGTTGCGACTATTAATGTCATGCAAATCAGCACTACACGTGCTCGCTACATTCACTGAACAAGTTGTTCCAATCCATAAATTTATTACTTTATTCTCAACTCCCTCGATATCAGCAACGAAAACAGTCACAATGAACCTAAATGAAAAAGACAGCGGTGAAGGTATCTGACCACAGTCACTTTACATATTTATTGAGTACCTCACTGGCCTCGTGTAATCTAAGAAATGGATTCCTCACATTATACGCAAGAATTAGCAATTCTCAACGCCATAAAAAAAAATGCTCATCGTCATTCACTTCAATCTTTCACGCTAATCTATAGAGATCTTTTGTTAGTGGTATAGCAAAAAACCGTGCGTTGATCCAAAACAAACATACAACATAATTGCTGGAAATTGTCCTTACTTCCAAACTTTTGGGGCCCTCCGAAATCGGGGGCCCTAGGCTTAAGCCTTTTCAGCCTAATGGTAAATCTGCGCCTGGGCGTGGATGTCAATAAAAGCTAAAAAAAAACGAAAAATGCAGAAAACAATAACCTACTAAAAGCCAAAACAATACTAAATATCAAAATATAAGTTAGGGGCTCGATTTTTACAATTGGCTTCCCAGGGGGGGCGGTTCGCACCCTGCCCCCGTCAGTTATGCCACTGCTTATAGGCACTTGTGCTTATTGCCACTACGTAGTCAGCGCCACTCGAACATGCATTGCAGCAACGGAGACTGAGTTGGCAAATTGCCAAAAATGCAATGACCTCCTTAGCAATTACCACTTCCAACCAGCCGCAATTGAAACCACTGGTGTGTATGGTGAGTCCACGTCTCCATTTTTAGCTGCCTTGCAAAGAAATTTGTTGATATTTCTGGTGAACCCAATGAGTGACAGTGTTTCCACCAGCGTTTGTCCCTGGCTGTGGCCAGGGGGAACATTGCCAGCATACTGGCTTGCGTGCCAGTTTGACCTGATTTTAGCTGTCCCCAGCGTATTAACCAGTATTACCGTCCACCACTTGCCTTTGTTCAATGCACAGGCATTGCTTTCCGCATATTTGCGCTTTCTGACACTTTTGTTTTCCCCTGGTGGAGTATTATTTCGCTTCCCTTTTTCGCAATCTTGACTGTCGCATGGCCAATGATGAAACCACAGCGTTGTGATTTGTTTTACTTCGCTTGGCGCTTCTAAGGCACGGTCGAATTATCTTGATGTATTTTCTGTAATATCCAGTTGGGAAAAATCGTGGGTATGCGACTTGACATACAAATGATGCAAAGCCTGTATATGACTACTGTACAGTGATGTACGATCCTACACAGAAATGTTTATTGCCGACAAAGGATTAATGAATGATTTGAAAGGCTTTGGGATAAACGGCAATTTAGATGTTTGTTTATGCAGACTATTTGCCACCCGAGTAAAAAGTTAAATTTTTGTAACGAAGCTTTGTCTTGCACAAATACTTATACACGTTATTGCCGATGACTGCGCAAAGTGACTTTGTTCCAGGAAACTTTCTTGAATGCGATATGACACTAAAAAAATTTTCTTGCAATAATTACATCAAGTGGTAGCTGGAAAGAGTGACGGATCTAAACATTTTGTTTGGGGGGACGTTGCAAAAGAGGGCGCCAAATACCGGAGGAAACTGAGTGAAAAACAAAGAAAGCTTTTTGAGGGAGGTTTTCTCGAAACGGGTACACTCTTCAAAGGAGGGCCATGATTGTTTGGGGGCAACTCCACCAAAGTGGCTTCCTGGATCTGCCACTGGTCGGAAACATGTTGATGAAGGCGTAAAAGAACTAAAGGTTGAGTAACACAGAAATGTCGAATATCAAATTTGGTTTTCGTAAATTGAAAATATCAGTATCTATGGAAAAAAATCCTTTCCCAGCAAAGAATCAGTCATTATCATATTTAGTGTACATATTTCTCCACTGAGCAGACATCTTCAACTTTTATTCAAAGAGAATAACTTGAAAAGATCTAGATAAAGAAAGTAGAAAGACCAATTTATCTTTGGCCAACTTGCATTGATTTGAGCCATCTTGCAATAAAAAGTCAGTAACTTGAAGTGTAGCCAATGTGCACGTAAAAAGACTAACTTGCAATCACTGAAAAGATTATGTTAAAAAAGTAGAAACATAAAGTTGCAGTTGTGGGTATATTTGCTGACTGTTGACAAGATTTCTATTGATACATTCGTCAGACTCGATGAAATTATGGTTGAGCTGTTTTTTTTTTCGCTGAGACATTTCGGTCTTTTTTCTCACAGTTGTGTCAAAACTCGCCGTAACAGTGTTCATTAGCCTATATTTTCAGACATTCTGATCGAAATGGCTTAATTGTATTCGGTCATTTCAAAAACATTTCGGTCTATGACCGAAAAAAAACATGGTTGTGGATAGATGTTTTTCTCTTTGAATTGCCAAAACTTGAGCAATGGCTTTCCCAAGCTTAGTTCATAATTAACACTGGTGTTGGCAGTTGAGATTGAACTCGAGGAGATAATCCCTGATATAACAAACAATTGCGTCTGTTAAATTCATATCACGAGATTTGTGCAAATGTTCAAGGTGTGCAAATGAGTATGATTGCACGCAGTGCCCCTTCAAATAATGTCTTTGCACACCGTAAACGGATCGATATGCAAATAAGTAGCGTTAAGCGCTCTGCATTATAAATAAATCACTGTACTAGTGTTTTCACAGGCACGTGGTTAAGGCCATATTTCTGCTGCCAGACAAGCGGTAATGTAACCAGAACAGAACGGTACTACGCATAAAAGCAGTTGCTGTGTTGGCATGTCTTTGCTATCCCAGATCGATACCAGCGCTTCGGTGCGGCAACCCGCGCAACTGCTGCACTGGGTTTATTTAACATTGCAAGACCAAGCTGCTCCATCTCAGCAGACGATGATGCCTGCCGCTTCACACCATTCCACTACCCAGTACCAGGACTCATCACTCCTGAATCCACAAGCCATCAGTGAAGAGGTAGGATCTTTGCACTTGCTTCGTCGTATGGTGCATTTGCATGTTGAGGTCTCGGGCAAGGCCTGCGAGAGCGCGCTGTTGACCAGTGTCAACAAAACCCGAAGTCAACACAGTCCCGTCGCCAGGATTTAACAGCAGGGGGGCCAAAAACCAGGAGGGGACAAAAAGCAGAAGGGGGCCACATTTTTAAAATGCAGTATTGGATGTATGCAGCAACTGGTGGGCCAAACGTGAAATGGGCGGGCGGGCACCACTGGCCACCCCGCTGGCGACGGCCCTGAGTCAACAGCTCAATTCCAAGTTCTCATTTGCCTGTAAAGGCAGGTTGTGAAACTTGCGAGCGGGTTGTTCTGTTGTTTGGTCTTTATTACGTAACAATAACGTGGCAACGCATCTTCAAAGATTCCCTTCAGGTTCGGTAGTACAGTATAGGCGTTTTTCTGCGTGTGACTGTTGAACGCAGACATCTTTGGCAGGCAACGCAATAAGACAGTGGCTGCTGAAAGCGGTAAACCATGTAGCTTAAAACTGTGTGAAAAGAAGTATGAGTGAAAAAATGCATTACTGCCAACAAAGGGCAATTTTTGTGACTGTTGTCGTGACATAGGAGATTTTATTTGTGGTGCAAAGAGGGTAAAGCGTTTTGGGAACGTCCATTTGCATTGCATCGTCAGCAACCTGAAAAAATAAGTAAAATGTCGACGTTGCCCCCTCCTGAAAAAATTTTGCGGACGCTCATGCTGCCCCCGTAAGTTACGCAAGTGGATGTAGCATTTTACAAAAACATGCGGTTCACCAGATATATGGATCAGCAGGGACTTTGGCCCACCCTGTACATAAAATATGCAGTAGACGTATATATAAAATGAGAGACAAAACGTTCGCTAAAACTATTTCAATAAGATCTCACATGAACCCATGGCAACAATCGACCGAACGCTCCTTTCAGCAAGTAAGCCTTTGTCTTCCGAGATACATTTGGCAAATTTTATGAGGTTAACTTCGTGCGGGATGGGTAACCTATGTTTAGCATTTCAACATTGCCCATCGGAAGAGAAGGTGCAACGAAATGATTTAGCTTAAATCTGACCTCAATATTAGGATTGCGGTGCCACGCAATGCGTGTTTATCTTTGTCTTTTGTCATCTTTATCAAGGCTGGTTGAGCACATCTGCTAAACGAATCGACAGTCCAGGGATGCCAGGTTAGCATTTTTAATGCCAACTTCCAGAAATTTGGCCTTGTTCGAAATGTTTTGGCATGTACGTCAAAGTTTGGCATGTTTTTGGCCTTTTTATTGGTGTTGACGGAAAAAATCGTTGTTTGGTATTTTTTTAAGAACTCTCCGTTGAGCTTAAACTCCTAAATTTTCAGTCTGTTTGGTATTTGTGGAAGCTATATGGAATATTTTCTTAGCGATTTGGCTTATTTGCTCCATGTGAACCTGGAAAGCCTGAAATCTTATCTGTACTAGATATTTTTTGGAATTATGACATATCTAACATGTTGTGTACCAGATTCCAAGTAATTAAAAATTATGGCATAGTGCATGTTTGTATTTTCACAAGATGTTTATATTTTCACAACCTGTTCGTTATTGTTTCTATTTTTATTAAGCATTTTCTATAAGAGGAGATGGTGCCTGTGGAGATCAACAATTAATTATTCATATACTGTAATTATATGCAAGAATCATAGGCTTGGTTCCATAACACATTGCATTTTGCATTCGGGTAATTCAAAACGGACGGCTATCAACCAGTTTCGGTTTGTTTGGTATTGTCTGAAGCTATGTGGCATATTTTGATGAGTGATTTGGCATTTTGGGTCCATCAGGACCTGGCAACACTGACTTACCGATAAGGCAGCACATCGTCTGCAGAAACATTGATTTCGTCAAAATATATTTCATTATATTCCTTCTGTTCGTTTGCAGATGTATTCCCCTATGTTTTGGTTCCCTGAGTATCTGTTCGCACCCACTGGCGGTTCAAAATTGCAACATTCGGCCCCAAACGAAACATTTTCTACCATGTCACCCAGGTAAGTGAAAACGGGACACTAAACTTCATCCGACTTGGTATGCATTGTTTGTGAATGCCTTTAGACTATATGCATATCGTCCTGAGATTTTCGCTGGAATAAACGGTTGTTGTGCTGATCAACAAACTTTTATTTTTGGCCCAAGTGACGGTCTAAGAACTTTATTTTGAGAATCTTTGTATTTGTAGTTGATTACGAGTGACTGATTTAGCTTCGGAAAAAATGTCAAAGGCACAAATTAGCTACTCATCCCAGTGGTGGATTTATGGTGATACAAATGCAGCACTTGCCTCGGACCCCCTTTTTGAAATACCGTGAGCACGTGACCCCCTTTCTCAAAATGTCAATAAATGTTTGTTTTTTGCTAAAACATGCAGGCGTTCTTACCAATTCTGCTTCGTAGCAATGCTTCAGATTACTCAGGTTTGAAAATATATCACTAATGTGTTACTCTGTGCAAGGTGAAACTCTAAAATAGAGTTGAGAAAAAAAGACATACCCAAGGTACAAGTCTAGTTCTGATACGAACATGATCATTTACACTGGAAAGTACAAAACGGCCATTTGAGCGCATGCTAATTTGCAGAGTGTACTACAAATACTGTATGTTTTTTCCTGTGTGTGGCACAGACGGAAGCCTTGGTTAAGTCAGAACATCACAATCTCAAGGGTGTTAATGCGCAGAAAAATCTACCACACTTTGTAGTAGCACTCCGTGATTGGCAGCACTTCCAAATATGGTATATTATTGTTGTATCTTATATGTACGAGTAGTTCAGATTTTTTTTAGGTGTTTTAGGGACCCGATTCGGGTCCCTAGAATTGAAAATCGGGTTCCTAAAATCAGAGAAAATTATCATCGGGTCCAGAGAATCAGAGAAAATCGGGTCCTTAGAATCAGAGAAATCGGGTCCCTACAAGTCCATACCGGGTACGTAACATTTTCCTTAAAAAAAACCTGGTTTAGTTTCAAATAATAGAATATGTAATGCGCTTATCATGCGATATACGCACTGTAAGTCTCATATTTGCTGTGATTTTTCAAGTAGTTTGAGTGCTTACTTCTTGTTAAAGGACCCCTCTCAAAATCTTTGCCTCGGGCCTCCAAATTGCTGGATCCACCACTGGTTCTTCGGCTTCCTGGTTGTTTGGTGCTGGAACTATTTGTAAAATCCTAGTTCAGTTGGGTTATATAGACAGCATACGGGTTTGCTTGAAAGCAGCTTGGTTGTTAATGAATAAAACGCGGAGGAATGACAAAGCCAGTACCGGTTGCTTGTATGAAGCTTTGTAATACCAGCATCACAGTGGAGAGCTGCCAGTGGCTATGGTTATGGCTGTTTAGTGACAACTCGCTTGATTACAAGTTTTCCACTTAGTCATGCATGCGTGTTGCTGCTAGCTTTACAGCGCTATTTGAGCGTTTCAACCAGTGAAAACCATTTTGATGTGATGGTGCTCTGTATACTGATTTTTCATGTAGATTATTTTATACCATTCCAGTTCATGTCTAATCATCTCATGATCATACATGTCTTGAGCTGAAACATGTCGTATTATGCTAGACTTAGACTTCAGGTCCAGGGGCGTACCGAAGGGGACACAATGCCCGGGCGCAGAATCACTGCGGGGCACCGATAAGTCCCAACAATGTCGCAATTACTTTTTTCAGTGCAGTACATTTGGTCCTGAAAGACCTTAGATTCGAACAAGGAGGCGCCAAACTTGTTTCTTGCCCCGGGCGCCATCTAACCCCGCTGTGTCCCTGCTCAGGTCACCTTTTACTTTATCCAGGTTAAAGTCAAACTATCGTTAAAAATGATGAGCGTATTAGCTTACCGGTACTTCGAAGCAGGGGCGGATCCAGACAGTAAGTTTAGGGGGGTGTGATTTCAGTAATATTTGGCAGCCAAGTCTCATTGTGGGTTCAGTACTGTTAGAGAGATGAAGTTTACTTCACAACACTGCTGTGATGAAAAATGGACGGCAAAATGGCCGTATATCGCGAATGCTGTTTGCCGAATTGTAAAAAATCATGGTGAAAAAAGTTACTTTCGTAGGTTTTGTTGGGGGAAGATCGCCCGAATCGCCCCCCTGGATCCGCCCCTGCTTCGAAGCGTTCATGTTAACAGGAAGTAACATTGGCTGGAGTCAGGATTGGTTTAACACGACTTTGTTGTACGTTTGCCAAACCTGTATAACAAAAAAGTCCGATTAACCGATATATAGCCTTAGAATCAAGATTCTTCACAGCAATGCGACCCTCGTCATCAAATGTTACTATCGAGAAATACACGACCACTGCTCCGTACAGCCTGGTTGGATCGCTTCGTGGGTTGAACTGAAATATACACACACGTGCTTTGGTCGAAGTCACTTTTTTGAGAGTGTTTTGATGGCGTTTTTTTTATAACTGTAGCGGTCTTGTAGCGTGACGACTGAGTGTTTACAAGATCTGGAATCATTTGGCTCGTTTTGTTGTGAATTCGGAATAGTCCCCGCAGCTCTTCCGGATACCGTGACCCTGGTAATAAGCCTACAGTACCAATTTGACAAGGTACCTAGGTTGAGCTCCAGACCCACCAGCACAGAATCGAACGCACTTAACAACACAAGGCTACGGGCTGGTCCCAAGCGGGGCCTGAGCCAGGTTGGCAAATTCAGGGGACATTCAATGCGTTTAAAATGGGCACAAAATTTTTGCAGCAGGTGCTTTTGCATCCCTTCCAACGACTTTCCTTAGAAAACCATTCTTTCCTTGCAGGCTTTTCTTTTACAAACATTTTGTCAAACAAAACAGTGGCATAGCCAGTCCAAAATTTGTTTGTGAGGAAAATCTTTTGACTTTAAACGAGCAAGAGTATTTTGTTGGGACACCGCCTCTTAAAGCACAAAATGACAGGACATGCTAGAAATTTTGGGAGGGGATGGCCCCCTTGGCCCCACCCTGGATACGCCTATGAAACGAGATTCCTGTAACAGGAATTTTTGCTTTCGTCTTCTTAGGCATTCCGTCCGGTGCGCGGAGACACTAAACTCGGGGATAAGGAAGTGACCCGCAACGAAAAAAATGTGAAAGAAATGTTGGTCGCATCTTCGGTATAAAGATTTGAAGATTATATCATTTTTGTTGTCAGGTTGGGTTAAACTCCCCGCGGGCCTATTCATAGGTATAGGAAGGACTGCCCTAATTGCATCATATTTGCTACACACAGCATAGCACAGCATTTCTTAACCTTTTTCTACATCAACACCCCTTTTGGTCACGTCTAAGTAGTGCAGCACCCCTACCAATGGATAACACCTTTGTCCAAGTGTATTCCTTTTACCTTTGACCGCCACATATGTGACCTTCCCCAGCACCCCCTGAAATTAATTTCAGCAGCCCCTGGGGTTGCTAGCACCCCAGGCTAAGAAACTCTGGCATAACAGAAGTGGTGATAATTCCAGGCTACTGTAAAGGCTTCAATCTCAAAATATCAGATCAAAATGTTACTTTTGCGTCATGCGTAATAAGGTGAATACCTAGTTTCCTTTACTCCGCGCACTTAATATGTAGAAGGAATTAGACGTAGTCTACTCAGGTTGGCAAGTTGACATCATTTCTAGCTCTACTGTGTCAGAATTTTGTAAAGGCTTCCTATTTGAACAGTGTTGGTTTATTTCATTGCTTGTTAAATCTCTATGCAGTTTAGTGCCTGCTTCGGAAATCGTTTTTGATTCGAAGGGTCTTGAAATCACTCTGCTCGCTGATCAAACAAATTGCAGTAACGCTTGACGAAGATCTGCTGTTGAAGGCTTCCCTTGTGGGAATGAGCAGAGTGAAACGCAGTGACCTACTGCACACTAGTTGGCTGAGAAATAACATTCAAACAAAAGAGTGATAGGCCAAACCAGGGGTCTCCAAACTACCTCCCGCCCGCTGACCAAATGCGGCCCGCAAAACCATTTCATCCGTCCCGCGAAGCCATTTTGTCAATGGTGAAAAAATAATATATTTACGAAAATTTGTTGATTCGGTAGAATATAACATATCCCGAAACAATCACATTACGTAAGACGTCCGGCTCTCGAACTGTTCGGTATTACCTTATGTGGCCCTCGGACAAAAAGTTTGGAGACCCCTGGGCTAAACGAAACAGAACAACAGCAATGTACTGATCAACACGGTCTAAATGCAAGTACATCTTATTACCTACGGCTCATCATGCAATGGTAGAAAAACAACTGGAAAAATTGTGGTGAAGACAGCTGTTTTTTTATGAGGCGGGAATCATCGGCAAATAAATTAGAGGTTATATCGAGCGTGCCTAAATGATTTGCGGTTGGAGGATCTTTGATGAGGTTACTTTTTGATAGATTATGAAGTATCAGGCTTATTGGCAAATAGCTTAAATTCTATACACGCACAATTTGCGAGATAGTTTCTTGAACTCCATAATAATCTCGCTTGTTGTCATGTTACTTCTCTTTTCTTGTCTATAGCCCAATAAAACTAAATGGCACTGCGGTCGCGTTTCATGCATGAAACG
>Ga0210059_1006566_pt1 | contig 18627 bp, 12 predicted proteins | sample Ectturendosymbi2_FD_188042 | JGI IMG/M metagenome (GOLD analysis project Ga0210059, IMG submission 188042) | Ecteinascidia turbinata endosymbiont from Florida, USA - Sample 2 (SPAdes) (version 2) | ecosystem: Host-associated > Tunicates > Ascidians > Unclassified | place: Key West, Florida... | reverse complement strand
TTGATGGATTTCAATTATGTTTTTTTTCAGGCCATTTTACATGTGGGTGCACCTTATATAAAAAAATGAGGCATTTTTGTGACATTGGGTTACACCCCTTGTTGGATTATAATGATTTGACCCCGATGTGCGTTTATGACGATTCAACAGCACTTCAGCCACACTCGTGCTGAGTGCGGGACTAAGTTCTTAAATGCGGCTTGGCAGCTATAGGCCACCATACGATGTCGACTTCTCAGCCAAAGAAAGATAGTAACTTTGCTTTCTGGTCATCCCAATGGCGACACTCAGCTGCTTAATCTCGGAACCGTGTCTTGCGCTCACACTAAGCGGCCCGGAGCAAGTGTTTAGTGTACAAATAAAAATAACATTCTATTGGATTATCCGGTTTATGCGATTAACCGTACTATGTTTTTCACGTACGAATGGTTTTCGTTTGAGATTTTGGTGTCTTATGCGAAACCGCGGTTATAGCGTTTAACCGATGTACAATTAGTTGGAGTAATCTGTATTCATTCCGCGAAGCATTGTGCGGTTGCAAAGCTATGCAATGTGAATAAAACGAACAACGAATATACAAAAGTTCGCATAAGTCTAACGAGCAAATGCAACATATTAAACATGCTGGTTAGAGTGGGAACATGCATATCTGTGAGTACCCGTAAATCTTGCGCAATGTCGCTGAAAAGAAAGCATTTTCCATCTAATGCTGGAAAATTATGTTGCGCCAGATATTGGCCAAAAATTGTCAAGTAGTCAGCGGCCTATAGTTTTGGGTGCAGGGCTCTATATAACCTGTCGTGGCGAGCGAGTGTTATTAGTCATTATCATCAGGTTCAATGCAACATTCTTACTTTTGAGGGTGAAAAACTGTCGCTTTCTTGAACGATGCATAAACTGTAACAACATATGGTTGCGCGCTTTTAATGCAGCCATATTGTTTATATTCGTCCTTATGCTTTGAACACTACAACCGCATTTTGCTTTGCGACTGAGTGCTCGGATGTTGCAGTGTTTGTTTGAGGGCGGGTGCATGCCACAATACTTTCGTACTTTAACCTGGCCTTGACCAGGGTTGGACTCGGTGTCCTACTCTGGATGTAGTGTGTACCAAGTGTTGCGGTTAGCGAACAATAGTGTTATGAAAGTGTCTGTAACCCTGATGTTCTACCTCCAAACTCGCTATTAATCGTTCTGGTGTGTCCGTTTTCACCAATCTGCATCGTGCAGACCATGTGTGCTTACTCTACGGACTTCGCGTCTGTTACAAAACCTTCAAATTAAATAAATTTACCAAGAAATACATTTGTTTTTGCAACTGATTTAAAGTCAGGGGGGCGTGAGACAAAGGAAATTACTTATGGGGGCGTGGTGGAGAAAAGGTTAAGAACCACTGACCTAGTGGATGCAAAGTAGACACCTACCTTCGTAAATGACAATATGAGTGGAATTGTTGCCGTAATAAATGCTATCTGGTAGTGAGATTGCCAAAAAAACACATATTGGATTGAAATATTGCAAGCATTCCTTTTGGTTTCTTGATTTTTCTTTTTGTGTCACAGTTACTTTGAGGTGTTTGTCCACTTTATAGAAATACCTTTTTTGAATTTTCAGTTGATTTTTTGCAATCCACCCTAGAATGACAGCAGCTATGCTAAGATCGTTTTAAAAGTTGCACTGAGGATATGATAATAATGGGTGTCATCAAAATTTTCCTTTTGTTGTGCACTACGGTATTGCTAATTACCTACAGTACGTTATTGAAAAAAAAAAGCAAAATGTGCAGCTGAATTGCGATCAGAGTGCACAAGCGGCAAGGGAGTAAAGCTTAACAAGCAAAAATGAGACCACACCCAGTGCTCACTCCCTTGCTGCATGTGCATGTTCGCGCCTCTTCCTTATATACAGGTGCTATTATTAGTGCATATCCTGTTCGTGGTGTGTCATACATGTGCTCCATGATGCATGCCTGTCAGGGAGTGACATCAATAGCTATAAGCTGTAATTATTTAGAAATTTCATGTTGTTTAGCAATTGAAAAACTGATGGCCCTATGCCCTACAGTATTTGTTCTGATCTTTCCACAGTATTGCTATTGGTAAAACCTGTCATCATAGTCCATGTATTCATGTAGTGCGCATATTTCAATTTATGGGACACAAACCACTTGTTTGTAGATTTGAACTGCACCTCTTCGCCACCAAATATTGTCCACGGAACTGTTCAGTTTAACTCGGTGAAATATGGAAGTGTGGCTAGGTAAGCTGGTGACACGTTTGTATTGTACTGATTTTGTATTTGGGGGAAATATTTTTTGTTCTGGTAGCTACTTATTAAATGTGTTCTGAATGCAAAGTTTTTTGTGGATTTTGCAACCACATGAAGCTCTTATTTCTATACCAACATTTTTGGATGGAGTGATCAATGTTTAGGAAAAAGTGTGGGTGAGGCGTCTGCCACTTTAAAGTTGATTTGATCATTCGCTCAGCCCAAAATAGCTGTAACTTTTGCTGCCGCTGATGCCCATGTGATGTTTAGTTTTAACCAACACCAATGGCAACTCCAGTAACACCATCTTGAAGATATATTTTTCAGGTTAATTAGTGTTGACCAAGAAGCAATATTTGCGTAGATCAGTTATTTTCACATGCAATTGTATCTTTCAGGCAATACGGCACTTGCTCTCTACAAGTGTTTACCAATTGAACAAACTGTATATAAGTTTTAAACATATGGATGGAGAAGTGGTGGCTAGTGCAGGCAGCATTTGCAAATTTCGATTCAATTTTACTTGTGACTTAGAAGTGTGGTTTCTCAAAGAGGTCTTCCTGTTTCATAGAGGTTCCTCTTTTGCACGAGGCGGTGTTAAAGTATTTATAAAGCTAAGCGATATTGACTGCTCTAAGAAGTTGGTTTTCTTTTTGTTGAAAGGAACATCACATTGCATCGATACAGTGATAAGGTGCTTGGTGGTAATGATGTTGATGGTAGCTTCCTGCTTTGCAATGCATAAAAAGTATTTAAAAGTTTGTGCAGAACTGGTTGCAGTAACAAGCTGGAATGTTTGGGTTGAAAAACCACACACTTCTCTTTCTTTGAACTGTGCAAAAACAATGCCACCAAGTTAAACAATTTGGAAAGGAAAGAATTGACAAAGCACTGTACTAGGGTTGTTTTCTTTTCAAAGAACTTGCATTTCATATTTTATCAGTAATTCTAAGTCGATACAAACGCAAGAACGGATGTTTGCGGTTTTGCTAAACACTTGTTGATTACGTAACAATACAACAATGCATGGGCCAGCTGGATCACCTCGTATCACAGACGCATGTTTGTCAACAAGGACGATTTAAGTAACACACCAAACAGTCAGGTAAAAGAGACCCAAAAGTGACACACGAGCTTCGGATAACACGTTTGTATATTCACTCACTTTTCACACCCTCTTTTCCTTACGAGAGGGGAGGGGTGAAGGAGCCCTGCGACGTTTCGAAATACCTCCTGGTTTTCAGCAATTTGTGATAGTTGTGTTGGTTCCACAGCAGACAGAACCAAGCCAGGTCGAATATGAAATCACACCACCTGGTCCTTGGTCGACCTCGGCTGCTTTTCGGTGGGTCCAGCTAGCATGATTTGCCTCGCCAGTCTTCCATGGGGCAGTTCGGTCACGTGCCCGAAGCATCGTATTTTGGATATCTGTTTTCGGAAGAGAACTGACTTGGCGTTCAGGGCTTAATGAATTTCACAGCTGCGCAGTTTGTCGCAAAGTGTCGCACCAGGAACTTTTCGCAAAACTTCAATCTCTGCTGCATGTACTTGGATGTCACTCTTTGAGTCATTACCCAAGGTTCAAGACCATTGCTGAGGATCGGAACAAAGACCGATTTGAAGAGTGAATTTACTTTGCCAATCTTTCAATCAAACCTCTTGTTCCGTCTTCCGCCACTCATGAACACCACTTCCAGATGCTTGAACTCTCGATCTTCTGTGTGCATTATCGCTTAGACAAAGGGTGTGGAGCCTATTTACTATCACGGGCCGCATGAATTGTGCATTATCGCTGACGGGCCGCAAAATGATGAATTTTATCCTAAAATTCTACCTTTAGCTATGAGGAAGAGTGACTTCTCATGACTCACTATCTAAGTACCTGCTTATCATGGAGCTCGTTTTGACGCGATTTTGTATTCCAACTTGGGTAATGAAAATTCTAATGCGGGCCGTATCAAATGTTCATGTGGGGCGCATTTGGCCCGAATGCCGCAGGTTCTCCACCACTGGCTTAGATGCAGCGTACACTCGTTTCAAGGGTTTCTGAAGAGATATGGTACCTCGGGTCATTTCAGCATTAATTGTCATTCCGTCTTCGTCGCATGCAGCTGCAAACCAGTCAAGTAAATATTGAAAGCCGTATTCAGACGATTGAAGAAGCACAGAATGATTTGAAAAAAGCAAACGGTTGATCCTGCAGCTTCCAGCAGTGAAACTCAATGTCTTGTGGCACAAAATTCAAATTACACCATTCGTTTCAAAAACCAACTTGTAAAGAAAAACCGAGTGACAGTAACCAAGCAGATGAAAAGTATAGGTTAGCCGTTAAACTTTTCAGTTGTTTGTTTTCCCAGCCCTCTGATTGACTGGAAAAAATAACATGTCTTCTCTGATTGCGCAATAACTAAACGCGTATTCCACGCCTACCAGCGACGAAACGGACGCATTTGTCAGGTTTTACATTAACTTCACCTCAAACCAGCGGTTCCCAACCGGGGATTCCGGACCCCTGGGGGTCCGGATCAAGATTTTTGATGGCGATATGTTCGTATGAAGAACTGAAAGTTATGAAAGCTTGCAAGTGCTATTACTCAAAAGATCCATTATCCAGCCTAATTATTCCACCTAACGTTACTAGTTTAACAATTGTTAAATGCGTGCATTGCTATTTCTGTTTCACGCTGAAGATGCCGGTGATGCGGTTGTAAACGCATTGTGATGTTTAAATGTTTATGGCGAGATTGTTGTTTGATGCTCCTTGTCTTCTTCTTGTCCCATAACCCTATTTTTTAGGGTCGCAGGGGCGCCACCGTTAAGGACTCTTGAACCAATTGAGTTCACAATTCACGGTTGTATGCGACTGCCTGGGTTTCTGCAAAGGTTTTCTTTGTCCACGCCGTGATGTTATCGGTCCATTTTTCCCTCTGTCTGCCGCGTTTTCTTTTTCCATGAACTGCTCCTTGGAGAATAGTCTTGGAGAGTACATTGGATCTCATAACGTGTCCATACTATCTTAGCTTCCTTTCTTTCACTGTGGTAAGTAGATCTTCCTAGTGATTCACGTGTTGGGTGATGGTGCGTCGTACGTCCTCGTTGGTAGTGTGAGAATTATAAGGGATGCCGAGCACTCTTCTGAGACATCTCACTTCCATTGTTTGGATCCTTCTTTGAAGTTCTGCAGTTAATATCCTGGATTCGCATGCATATGAAAAGATGGAGTATATTAAAGCATGCAGGAGTTTCAACTTCGTTCGGAGAGAGATGTTTTGGTCTTTCCAGATGAGTTTTAGCTTTCCCAATGCCGCTGAGGTCTGTGCAGCTCTTGCAAGACGCTCAGGTGGTTTGATGCTACAGAACTCAAAAGTTACTGGTGTTCCACCATGCAAAGTTAGCACAAATTGAGTGGGGTCCAGCAGCCCTGTCTATTCTACTGCCCTTTGCAACAACATATACTGCATGTGTCAATCTTGATTTTCCTCTCTTGTTTCATGTGAAAAATAAGTATCGGAACCGTTTGAACCCCTCGAACAATGTGCATGTGGTTCTGAGTAATTGTGTGCCAGGATATGAGCGGATGATTTCAGAGAAACACAAACAAAAAAGTCACTAGGCTTGTTTGTTATGAGTAGTAGGCTAAGGTATGAAGGTGAAACGGCACGACTGAGTGTTTTCTGTTGTGTTGTCAGTAGGTCTACATATTACAAGTAGTATTCTGTAAGAATAAAGATATTGGAAAATCAGACTGCTTTCGTGATTTCTACGCTTTTTTTAAAATGAAGGGGTGCGAACGTCACTTTATTTTTTTGGAAGGTGTGCCAGCTTCAGAAAAGGTTGGGGATCTATGCCGTAAAATGAAGTAAGCCGTGTGTTCCAAGATTTTGAAAATGTGGTTCAGGACATGTAGCGTCAGTTGTTGTATGCAACACCTCTGTACAACACCTATATGCAAAGCTTCCAAAAGCCTAAGTGCATCTGTAGAAGTCCTCGCGAACTGCATGCTGGTAATGAAGAGAAACTTTATGTTAGAAACAGCGAAGCCAACAATGTGTCAGAAGTCTGAAACCATTGCGTTATGCAAAAATCAGTCGTGGTCACCACTTTTCAACGAACTATTTTGTCAACGGTACTTGAAAGCGCAGCCCGTTTTTAACAACTAGCTGCCTTTTTAAGGACGGTGACGACTCAAAAATGCCTCCCTCTCACAGACTGCTCTGAGTTCCATGTCACTGCTTTGCGGAAATCTAGTTTATTGGGCGGGTCCGGTATTTGACCGCTAGAAGTGGATTTTCAGCCGCTGTTCTGCGAGTTGCTTAGACAGCTTTTCAAACTTTTTTATGTTTCACAAACCTTGCGAAAACATACTTTTCACAAGATTTGCAGCATAAGGTTTTGTCGAAACAAACTTTCGCGGCACACAGTTTAGGAAACACTGGTTTAGACAACAGGGCATGTGAATTGTATTGAGTTTGCGATAGTGCCAAACGTTGCATGAAACAGCCCACAATTCAGTTCGGTGTAGATACAATTGGAATCATATTGTATATCATAAACTATTATTTCAGTTTTAAATCAATAGTTTACCCAACTGTGCGAAATATTTCAGATGGTTTAACTTGATAGTTATGCAAAGTGCTGAGCGGTAAGCAATGGGCTTCTGTGGTGGTAGGAAATAATGACAGGGAATTACTGCTGTATGCACCCTCTCAACAAGCTTTGTCCGTTAAATAACTCTTCGCAAAGATCACATCTCTGCCATATGCACGAGAGACAGCATGCTTTCAGTCATTACCAATACATGACTCATGATCATAGGTGAAGATCGGAACAAAGCCTGATTTGGAAAGCAGTTTGTACGTGGTCTAACATCGCTCTTGCTGGTCGGCAACGCACACACAGCGACCGAGTTAATACATGATGTTGCCAGTGTATCATTGAAAAAATAACATGTCAACGACTCGGGCAAGCTCGCATTGTCGCAGCAAGTCACGCTTCATCAGTTTTCCACTGGCTTCCAACATTTCCAATTTTAACTAACAGCACAAAGCAGAAAAATGTCGAAAACCACGTCAAGTCGCAATGGAGCCACCTTGTCACTAGAAACGAACGAGACGAAAGAAGTTTAATTCACGCTAGGAGCAGTTGCTAACTGAAAAGATCCAAGTGTTTGTATCATTTTGAAGTGATTGCCTCAACTTTTTTCGCTCATGTTACTTTTTGGAGTTTAGAGTTGCACAGATACTCACTCGTTCATCATTTCGTAGATCAGTGTTTTTCAAACTTTCGAAAGATGGTCCGCACTCTTTTGTTCAACGAAAATTTCATTCGCACAACCAACACTAGCGGTGGCGTACACAGAAAATTTTTATGGGGGGAGGTTTTATCAAGTGGCATATGGTGGTCATTTGTATTTGGTGTGCGTTGTTTGTGACGCCACAAATCAACGTCATATTCATGTTTCGAAACCAACGTTTTGGCGAAGTTTGTTGACACAATATGCATAATCTTCTACAGGCACTCTGCCTATTTCATGTGTCATTACACTTAATATAAAGTATCAACGCTGCAAGTTAGGATATCGGAAGAAAATACACTCAACGCTACGACGCAGCAGTTCAAAACTGCAAAATATCAGGCTGCGTGTTAAAACAGGGGAGTAAAAGTAGGCATACCATACGTCCCATTCAGCTGGGAGAGTCCTGGTTTAACGGCTTTGTCCCGGCGTCCCGGTCAGTCAACTAAAAAGTCCCGGTTAGGCATTCAGTTAGCCAGCATACCCCTTCCTACAGGAGTATTAGCAGGCTGTGATTGGTCTGTTTAGCCAACTTGCTGAAGAGTGGTGTGTGATCTTGTTTTTTCTTGTTTCGTTGTGTTAGATCAGGGTCTTCTCAAACATGCGGCCGCGTGTGGCCCACGAGGTCGTTTTGTGCGGCCCGCGATGCTTGTAGGTAATATTCAAATAATTAACATTTACCTTATTGATGTAATAGCTTCTTCACCTTTTTTTAAAAGTGTTCGACTAGCGAGTGAAGAATTTCCTAACGAACGTACTGTACAAACGGTTAGAATTGATTTGCCTATATCTCGTTTCGTTCTGCAAAAACCATTTATCATTTTTTCATTTTATTGAATCACTGTAAAAATACTGGTAGGCCGATATAATTTTTCTTTATCCAACAGTTTATCCAACAGGCTTTGACTTGGGCCCTGTCTAAAAGTTACTATGCTAAATTAGAATTATCTGTCATTTCAATTAACCATGGCGGACGCGCAGATATTGACAACCACTTGGAAACCAAAACTGCAAATCTTCTGTTGAGGCAGCAATGCCGTCATCTCGTGTGACACACTTCTTCAAAGCTGGTCATTCTGATGAGCATCTACTCTTAGCAGCGAAAGTAGCTACTTTTGTGTATCACGACGCTATTTACGGACAGTCTTTTAGAAGTTCTCATTGCAACCTCTTAGTTAGTTTCAAAAATTTTTAAACCTAAATTTGCTATTGCAATAACAAAATTTGAATTGGTAATTGTTGATTGCATTGCCCCGATGATTGCTGCTGAACTGCGCCAAGAATTAGATAAAGCGAATTTTATTTACCTTACTATTGATGCTTTGAAGAGCAAAGAGCAAAGAGCAGGGACGCTGGAAAGCGGGAACATTGGCCTATTGACCTTTCATAGTGGGGGCAACGAGGGCGGAGGTGCCTTTTTATACAAGCACTATAGGTAATTTAATGGTTGATCAAGATCGACTTGAAACATATTTCTTGCAGCTATTCACACACCCAGAAACTTCAAGAGTAATTTTCTATGATTTATCTATTATTATTTTTGAGGTCAACATTGTTGCTAAACAGAAACAGGCATTATTAGTAACGATTTTTTTTGTTTTTTAAAGTTTTCTTTGCTCTCAACTCTTACTGCCCCCTTCCCTACCGCTGTTCCGGTGTCCCTGGACAAAAGGGCAAAATTGTTCCTTGTGGTTCTGTACTTTGTACCTGACGTCAGTGTGAAAGTGAAGCTTTCGGAATTTAAATCGCTTCAGGTGAAACTGCTGCCATACGTAACGAAAGTAGCAACATAGTCCAAGCAAGATATAGACCACATTTGTCTGATAAGGCTCGTTGTTCTGAAGCGTCCCGGTTTTCAATCACGAAAATATGGTATGCCTAAGTAAAACACACTCATCACTACGTCAGAGCAATTTACAACTGCAATATCAGGCTGCGCTAATGTCTCGTCAAATACAAGCGCTCGAGCATAGAATTTGTACGGCTGGATTTGCTTGCACACACTCCGGCTTGCAAGATCGAGTCTTGCTAAACTACACAGTGAATTGAGAATGCGCATAAACTACTCAAGGAAACTTTCGTTTTTTTGCTATGTATATAGACATGCAGCAAACTTTTACAGTCTTTTTCCTTTTTCCCTGTTGAGACATTATCAAATGCCTGAACAATTCTATGTTAACAACTGCTGTTTTGAGCTCGTGCAACGCTTCTATCATGCTACAGAAACTGGTAATGTAGCCATTGCGGTCAGCGCTTGCGCTGATCAGCCATAGCCGCCAAAATAAAGACAATTGTTTTGGATAAAGTGAACTATCGCGGAACACAATCTTGAACATGCATAGTGGACGAAATGTCTGCAAAAAGTGATGAGATGGTTCCTGAATGCAGACGATAACCCAGCTTCCCACCAAAACCTAATTATTACTTTTTGGCCCATTTGCAATGTTCCTTGCAATTTGCATGCAAATTCATTCCGTGGTATTTGCATTAAGTCGACAAATTAACAAGCAAAAGTATGCGAAAACAATTAATATTCTTTGCGCAGGTAATAACATTTTTGTAACATATCAAACTCAAATGGGGGTTTTAACCATGCGCACGCTCTTGAACACTAGGGTTGTTGAAAAATAGCAGTAAAATCGGATTAAACTATAAAAAACGATGTAGAAATTTTGTTGAAATAACCAAACTAACGAATACCTACTGCAAAATAGTAAGCACAAAAATGTGCAAAGAACATCATCATCACTTATGTATGCAACGTATGGAATTATATTAATGGCTTGGCGTTGCTGAGTACTTGCAATTTTAGACCAGTTCGGCACAGCACCTTGTCCCAACGCTTCTCACATTAGGTCATCTTGTCACCCACTAAGAAGACAATCCCACTTTCCTGTCTTGATATCAATCAATTACCAGAGCACTACATCCTTTTTCGGCCAAGTAGGTGGTTGGATTTTGTACAAGAACTTCGAGAACTTGGATTTTGAGGTCTTGGCGAGGGCCATCAGGGGCTCTTACAAAGAATTCAGCGTGTTATATACGGCTAGTAAAAGCTTGATGTCATAATAGGTCATCTTTCAGATTTGTGCCCAAGTGCTCCGGTGGATGCTGTTCGCCGAAACAATTCAAAATCCATAGCTTTGATTGCAATTCTGTGTCCTGCTGACTGAGGATGTAAGCTTCAAAATTATCAATCAGACTGTGTATACGGGAGCTGGCTGTATCGGTGATACTCTGCTCCAGATTCTCTTTCTTCCCACTTACGCGTGGACATGATTGAACGTCTGTAGGGTGTTCAAACTCATCAGGTTGTTATTGAAGATTTCTCCTTCAAAATTTTGAATTACACGCTTGAACAACGTGATATGTCAATTCCACAACTTTAAATAGTGAATTTCAGCTGGTTAATATACCACCCGAATGACTAGTCCAGCAAGCCAAAACAAATAGCGAAAGAAAAGAGCTTTATGATCTTCTTGTCCATCACATCACACAAGAAATTTCTATCGCAAATTCCACACTCTCCCACTACTCTGTCACGAGAGATCCACCACACTTCAGAATGATGAAGATGCCCATCGCTTCCCGTTTCTATGACAAGTTCATCAAACTCACGACTTGTCTTAGGACTGTTTAGAATTGCATTCACAAATTTCGAAAATGACGTCAGCTAGTTGGTAATTTTCTTCTTCATTGCCTAGCTTCTTGTCCTCCAATGCTTCACGGTTTACGACACATTGGATAGTCACGACGAGGGCCTGCTTTTAGCCGATTGGACCGATTGTTTCCAATCGGACCCCGCGCCCCGCACTACCCCCCCCCACTAGCCTACGCAAATTTACATTTTCTATTGAAGCTGCGCTTGTGTAGTGTCGGCGCGGGGCCCACAGTTTTTTAAGCGTGGGGACCTGTTGCCAATGCAAATCATAGTGCACTGCGCGATTTTTAACGCCCTTAATCATGATAATCCGTTTTTTAATCTTGGCATGGATATCTGTTTTTCGGTAATGTATAGCCTAGTTTTTTCAATAGCTGCTAATGAAGGCAGATAAAACAGATAGCTGGTGGCTCACAACACACAGATTGAATAGATACGCTGGTCTTGTTCAACTGGAGGAGCAACAAACAATTTGATTTCAGCCTAGCTTTGCCTTGCAGTTGCACATCTTTTGTTTCCATCATGACGTAACAGCGGAACAAGGGGATAAAAAATGTTGTAGTAGCTACCGGTAACTTTTAATACAATTTTCTGTTGAGATGTTCAAACTATATCAAAATATGAGCGCAATGTCTGTCAACTTTTCGTTGTGCGCGGTGCCATGTTCTACAAAAAAAAATAAGGTGAAATAAAGAGATTTTTAAAAATACGTTTGCAACAACACAACAGGATTTCCTCTTCCGCACCGCACGGTTTTCTCATCCGCACTAGTGCGTACCGTCGCACAGGTTGGAAAGCACTGCCGTAGTTTGTAGCAATGCATCGATACGCAACTGTGAAGCAAAGCAAACGTCTTGAATGATCTACGGGTTCAAGGCCCAGACAAACCGAAATTCAATAATTTGCTACCCCACAAGTTACAGATTAAGATTATGCTTTCTATTATGCTTGGATTTCATTCTAGAAGACGTTTCAGGTTTTGACACTTAGATCTTGTCAAAATGTTCATTTGCTGTATGTTTAAAGCAGCTATATCCAACCCGCGCGTCGAAGGTTGTGTGCGGCCCAGTGTAGGTTTTCGCTGTAGTAAAGTATCCTACATACTGACAACTTGGCCTTATTTTGATGGTCTTGCATTTGACATTTTTGTTGCAGGTGGTCCTCAGTGCGATTTTATCACGTCTGTTACCATTGCGGTTGGGATTCGAACACTTTCAGGACATTAGCTTTAGCTAAATTTAGTTTGCTGAGATCAAAGAAACGTTTTAATGTGCGGCCCTCATTAACATGTTATTCAATGTGCGGCCCTGGTTCAGATAGTAACATAATTTTTGGCTCAGTAAGCCATTTGGGTTGGACATTGCTGGTTTAAAGTCTTGATCATATTTTTTTCTTAAATTCCCACAATAAAGAATGAAACATATCTGGCAAAAACAAATGATTTTCTGCTAAAACACTCAACGAAAACTTCGGTTGGCATTGCCTTTAAAATGCCCAAAATCAAGCGTCAATTACTTAAGCATTTGGAAAGTTTTGCAGATTATTCGAAGTCATTAGAATCTGGTTCTGAATTTTAATGCAATAAATTTTTCTTGTCTGGAACTCATGTGACTTTTACCATTATCACATATGTACGCTTATATGCTTGAGTTTCATCGAAGTAATTGTGCTAGCGCCAATAAGCGCCAAAACATCTATCTTCGTGTTCTTCTATGTATGTGTGTCCTTGTTACTGCGTTGTATGCTTAAGTCTACTGCGTTGCGTGTAAGAGGAGTGGAGACGTTATACAATTATACTCTGGAGATGTTTTTTTTCGCTGAGATATTTCGATCATTTTTTGATGAGACATTTTGGTCACTGAAACATTTCGATCATTTGTCTCACAGTTATATTAAAACTCACTGTAACAGTGTTTTTTGGATTATATATATATTTTGAGACATTCTGAACGAAATGACATAAAATTGTTTCGGTTATTTTGAAAGCATTTCGGTCTATGGCCGAAGAATGACCGAAAAAAAACAGCTAGGGATTCAAACAAACACTCCTAACAATTCCCATAATAGAAAAAAACAAAAAAAAACTCAGCTGAAACATCTACCCCTTAAAACTTTGTATATCAGTGCGATGATATTATTGCAACCTCTCGGTTAACGTTGCGTTGAATGTGCGATTCACCACGAACGGAATGTACGCGAAGAACAACAACGCCCTATATGTGGCGCGAACAAGCTATAACGGAGTGATCGTGGCGTGTAAGCTCTGCCGATACTAACATGTGAACGATTAAACATGCTGACTAGCGTACGCGGAGAGTGATCATGGCATGTGAACTTTATTGTTGCTTGCTCCCACAGTGCGAAACTTTGCGCACTTGCCGATCGGGCTTTCCGATCGCAACAATATGAATCAATCCCCCCAACTCGTAATGCATGGTAGGAATTAAAATTCATTGTTTCGTTCGGTGGCGTTTCTCATGTAAGTTGTGGTAAAAACACTCGCAATCAAAATGGAGAACATTCCGAGGTTTATCTCTAATTGTATCTGCTGCGGCTGTTCATGTTTTGCATCCTCTTTTCCTTTTTTGTTCGACACATTTCTAATAAGCTTTTAATTTTGTTCAGCTTTCAAATTTGTGTTTCAGGTATTCTTGCGATTCTGGTTACACGGCCGTTAATGGCTCAACAACTACAAAATGTTATGCTGACAAGAAATGGAGCGGCACTCCGTTGACATGCCTACGTAAGTTAACCGAGTTGTTTTAGACTCTGAAAAGTTTGTTGACGCGTATTTTTCGAAACACTTTTATCCGCGCTGTTGCTTACGTTAATGCTTCGAGATAACTTTACAGCCGGATGTTCACAACGACCAAGCAGGATTTCGTTTGGATTCCCGGATATAACGACCGATGTATTTCTTGTTGGAACTTCTGTATCGTACAAATGTCGCATAGGTAGGTTTGTGGTGCATGACCATTGCTATCGCTTGAGAACAGACTGTTGGAAATGGTCTGCTGTGATGTAGGGATGAGCTGAATTTGTGAATCGGCGAGAAATTAGTGCTGAAAGCCGCCGCAATTCCGCGTATATTCGCTCCACTCGTTTGCGTAGTTTATGCATACGTCAGCCGTGAGCAGTGCTAAAGGTGAGCCCATAGCAACGCTATCGACCTGTCGGTAGAAACAACCGTTAAACTGAAACGTAGTTGTTTCCACAACCCATTCCAGTAGCTTTTTCAGACGTCTTCGGTTTAGGCTGTTTGGTCATTCTATGTCAAATGAACCAAAAAAATGGAGAAGTCAACCCACCATCTCAGATTTTCCTCAGATTTCATAAGCAGATAGAACTTTTCATGCTGATTCCAAAACAAAATTTTTTTGAAATTGGTTAAGGTTTCGCAAAGTTATGGACCATACAAAATGACTATTTTTGTGGTCAGTGAAGCGTAACGACTAGCAAGAAAATCACCAACTAACTTTAAAACTAAATCATTCTCACTGTAATCATTTAATTGTTGTAAAAACTTGACAGGAGGTTGTCTCAAGCATCTTATCTTCACTTGTGAAGAAAATTTTAAAAAAATCTATGCGCTTACCCCAAAATTGGGGTAAAGAAAATGGGTAGTCATCAAAATTACTCATGCGTGACATCAATTTTGAATGGTTATAACTCGACGAGCACACATGCTGTTGGCATGTGCAATACACCATCTGAAAGCTCTCACTGAGGAGATTTTAGTCTTAAAATATCTTCATTGCTTATTTTGTCTCTTTTGAACAAACATTCCACAAAGTTCTTGCCTAAGATTTCAATGTAATTACACGTTAACCCTTTTAGTGCCACTTTTTTGCTGAACTTTGCACAACCATGACTCACCAGCCGATTGATTAAGAGAACTGTTCAAACCTTCTAAAGATGCGGGAAGTCTTGTAGTTCGTTTTTTTTTTAATTGGAAAATATAGGGTTTTGGTTTTCTTGTGGGTGATGTCATAATGGGGGTAGGTTCACGCATTATGGCAGAGGCTATCGGGCCCTGGGCGTCTAACCAACGACCCAACTATTTGACTAAGTTTTGCTGGAAACTAGGCTATATTTCAAGTCATTAGAGCCCTTGATCGGCTTTTTAGCATTTCTGGATCTAAAGTTATGGCTGTAAAACCCAAATTTTGATGAGAAATCAAGTTGGGCAAAAGGTAACCTTGTGCATATTGACTGAAGGCCATAACTCGCCAGCCAATTGAGCAGGAGAGCTGTTCAAACACTCAGCAGATGTGGATAGTCTTGTAGTTGCAATTTAAAAATTAGAAAGTTTTAGATATTTGTTTTTTTGTTGGTGACATCATCATGGGAGTATGTTTATGCATATTTGGATAAGATTCTCAGGCCCTGGGCGCCAACGTCAAGCGCCAATTTTTTGACTTGAAATTTTATTGGAAACCAGGATGTCGTACGAGTCTTTAGAGGGTTGATTAGCTTTCTAGCATTTCTGGTTCAAATCATATGGCCAAAAAAAGCAAAAAAATTTGGGAAATCCTCATAAATCCCTTTGGGGATAATGTTTCAAATAAGCAATGATGATATTTTGAGACTACCATCTCCTCAGAGAGAGCTTTCAGATGATGTATTGCACATGCCAATAGCATTGTGTGCTCGCCAAGTTATCACCATCCAAGTTTATGTCACACATGAGTGATTTTGATGACTACCCATTTTCTTTACTCCAAAATTGGGGTAAGCGCACGGATTTTAAAAAATTTTTCTTCACTATTGAAGAAAGGATTTTAAGACAACCTTTTGTCAAGTTTTTGCAACGATTTAATGATTACAGTGAGAATGATTTGGTTTTAAAAATTAGTTGATTATTTTCTTGCTAGTCGTTACACTTCATTGACCAGAAAAAGTAATCATTTTGTATGGTCCATAACTTCGCAAAACCTTAACCAATTTCAAAAAAATTTAGTTTTTTGGAATCAGCATGAGCAGTTCTAACTGCAGCATGAGAAGTTCTATCTGCGTATGAAATTTGAGGAAAATCTGAGATGGTGGGTTGACTGGCTGGGACAGTTGACAGAGAATGACCCTGTTGAAACAGTGGCAGCTTTAATTACAGGCCAAAGTTGTAACTGCCTGATAATGACAACAGAAAATGGGACACTTGTATATCAAGGGGCAGTGAAAATTATATTTGAAAGAGTAGCTGCTATACAATTTCCTGAAGTACTGTATGGTCTACATGGTATATTTTTCGGCATTGCATTCCATATCTAGAGCAGCGTTTCTTAAACGTTTGTGTGTCACAGACCCTTTGTACATCCTAATAAAAGTTACGGACCCCTCAAGAAGGAGCGTTGTAATAAATATTCGACATTAGGTTTTAATCATCGTTGTAGTAAAGAAAATATCTGCAAAGCCTATTAACCTTTTCACAGTCGTGGACCCTTTAAATCAGTGGTTCCCAAACTGGGGTAAATTATTCCCAGGGGTAATATGCAATTTTTCGGGGCATAACGCAGAAACAAAACCACAATGGTGTTCTATAATATTATTTTTATGACGCAAAATATTGAGGGTAAAAAGACACAATCGCTAACTTGATTTGGGTAACGGCTCAAAAAAGTTTGGGAAACACTGCTTTAAAGCACATTCACAGACCACAGGTTAAGAACACGTGGCATGGAGCCTCTGCAAACAAGATGGTGTTTTTGTTTTACGTATTTGAATGAAGGAATGATTATGTTTTTATCAAGTTGTGTGCAAAATTGTGATAGCCTGATACATATTCATGATCTTCCGTAATTTCTTGTGGTAGCATCCGATTGCATGTATCTTGTACATGTAATTCGCAAGTTCGTAGTATGTTTTTTCATCTCAACAATATTAGTAGAAAAAATGCATATCCTTTATAGGTGTTTGTTCGTTGATGTGAATATTACATACATCGTGTATGGCATGCAAGTAACTTCCGTATGGCTCAGTTACTTAATTCAATTAGAGCATTTAACAAGGTTGCATTCGTAGTGCCTCAAGTAAGGGCAGGTGACCATAAACGATACTGAAATAAACTTTACGAAGTAGATTCACATTCACATAAGGCTGTATCTCACACAGTGCCGCGCAGCCATAAGGCTGTATCTCACACAGTGCCGCGTGCAACTCCTTTACCCACATGCACGATATGTAGATCCCAATTTGACCGGAAATCTATTATAACACCGATGTATCTAATACAGTCCTCTCAACTTGTTCTATTGTGAGACCACCGCAAGACAGGTTAAATGCGAACGTTAAAGGTGAATTTTTGGAGAAGAGTATGAATTTACTGGGATTCATCCAAATTCGAATTTTGTATCTTATGAAGTTCTGTATTGCATCATAATGTGAGAGCAGTAGCGTGGTGTCGTCAGCAATGAGGTAAGACTTGCGTTTGGTTACTGCTGGCAAATCATTAATATAGATTAAAAACAGCATTGAGCACTTTTCGGAAGATTTTTCCAATCTTACCGCAAGTGGACAAAAACTAACAAACCACAAGTGTCTTGCTTTAAGTAAGACGAAAAACAAACCCAGATTCATCAGAACCTTGTAAACACTGTGCACTTTGTTGTTGCCATGGAAAACACGACAAACCCATGGTCATAACTAGGGCAATCAATTTTTTCACCTAAAAACTTAAAATTTTGACTTTATATTTTACAATATTTTGACCTATCGATTTTCTGTGTTTTCAGTTGAAGACAAACCGCTAGGTTGAAATGAAACATGGGTTTGTCGTAGTTTATCTGCAAAATCTGGTATAACATGTTTTAAAACTGTCTGTCTATACTTTCAGTTTCATGAAACGAACCTCGTTGATGCTTTGCGCTGCTGCGATGTGCTTCCACCATAAACCTTTAGTCACTTGTCACTAAGCAGTTACGGAATTTGCAAAATAATTCACCCGTAAGTGTTCAGGTAAACTCAGAAGCATATTCATGCAGTATATTTCGAAATTTTGATGAATTTGGTTGTTTAACCTTAGGCATTATGTGTTGGTAAATACAACACTTTGAGAGCCGGGTGGTTTTGGGGATTTTCGGCAAAAAAAACACCTAAACGCACGTGGCTTTGCGCATGAATATCTCCCGCTCCTGTTCGCTCTAGCGACTCGGCGAAAGTTTTAAAAAACGCATACAGTCTAGTAGATTGCACTCGAAAAAAAATTTTTTTCTTGGGGGGTGCGGGTTGGCTGTGAGTGACGTCATAAGTGGAGGACTTTTAGGCCACCTTTGTCCACTTTGTCTGGCCCTGGGCGCCAACCGTTAGGTGGTAGTATTTCGCTGAAGTTTTTACTGGAAACTAGGCTACAATCCGAGTCTTTTGATACTTTGGATAACCTGCTGGGGTTTCGGGTTCAAAAGTTATGATG